>Ga0302253_1000142_pt1 | contig 75377 bp, 56 predicted proteins | sample AAG_RA_Trp_MG_FD_193537 | JGI IMG/M metagenome (GOLD analysis project Ga0302253, IMG submission 193537) | Enriched activated sludge microbial communities from anaerobic digester in WTTP, New Holstein, Wisconsin, United States - AAG_RA_Trp | ecosystem: Engineered > Bioreactor > Anaerobic >...
CGAAAGCCGAAACGGGCTTCGTTACCGTAGCCGTTACCGAATTAAAGCTCGTCTATCGTTTATCGGTTACGATGCCGGTATCGTCAATCGTTTTACGTCTTTCGGCTTTAAGACGTCCCCGTGACCGAAAACCGAAACGGGCTTCGTTACCGTAGCCGTTGCCGAATTAAAGCTCGTCTATCGTTCATCGGTTACGATGCCGGTATCGTCAATCGTTTAACGTCTTTCGGCTTTAAGACGTCTCCGTGACCGTGAACCGAAACGGGCTTCGTTACCGTAACCGTTACCGAATTAAGTATTGTGTCCCCGGAATTCAAATGGCCGCGGCCGCTGCCGGGGCTTGCAATTGCTCCATCACCGCCTGGGATTTCATTATCTTACCGAGATGGAAAGCGATAAAAGAATCGAGAATGAAGCATAATTCTTTCTTGATCTGAGGATTGAGGCCGAGGCCGAGCGTATTCTGTAAATCGTTTTTCTGTATGTATTGTATTGAGGCGACTGTTCCGCGAAAGATGGCGCGCGATTTAGGGTCTTTACGCGGGCAGTTCGAACAAAGCAGACCGCCGAGTGAGAGGCTGAAGCGTATCTCCCCTCCGCCGATACGTGAATCGCAGGAGACGCAGGAATCGAAATTCGGCTTGAAACCGGAAAGCGCCAGCATCTTGATCTTGAAAATGATGAGCAGTTTCTCGGAGACGGATGCGGCGGCCATGCGCTCCAGCACCGAAACCGTCAAGTCGAATATTTCCTCATTTTTGTCCTCCTGCGGCATCACCGCGTCCAGAAGTTCCATGACCATACTGCCGGCCGCGGATCTATTGAGGTCCTGCCGTATGGCGTTAAAGTTCTCCTTGATATCGCACTGGCTCACCAGATGCAGGGTTGAAGTCCGGCTTTTGTAAAAAACTATTTCGTTGCGGGAAAAAGGCTCGACGGTGCTGGCGAATTTGCGGGGGTCTTTTCTGATGCCCTTGAGTATTCCTCTTATCTTGCCGTGGTCCCTGGTATAGAAATCCGCCAGCAGAGAGGTCTCGCGGAAGTCGCGTTTGTTGATCACTAAAGCGTCTGTCTTGAGGATGGCCATTTATCGCCTTTGGGGTTCCGCCGTTTTACCGTATATCCTGTCTATCACGGCGTCCGTCTTCTCTTGCATTTTCGCCCGCTGGACCGCGGTGCGGTCGTCGTAACCCAGGGCGTGCAGCACCCCGTGAATGATGTAAACCAGGAGTTCTTTTTGCGCTGTGTTGCCGTATTGCGCGGCGTTTCGCGCCGCGGCCTGTGCCGAGACGGCTATCTCGGCCTCCAGCGCCTCTGTGCCGCCCTGACTAAGGTTGAAAGAAATTACGTCGGTGGGACGGTCATGCCCAAGGTAAAGTTCGTTTATCCGGCGTATCCGGCTGTCATCCATCACGCAGACGTTTATGCTTCCGCCTTTGGCGTAACCTTCCGCCTTCAGCAGAACCGAGACGGCCCGGCCCGCGGAAGCGCGGAACGCCGCGCCTAAACGCAGTCTATTCTGTAGATTTAAAAGTGTCAGAACGGTCTTTTTCTTGTCAGCAGGGGTCACTTGCCGTTATTCTCGGGGTAGTTTATGCGGCTGTGGTACATGCCGCTCAATATTCGGATGAATTCGGCGGAAATCTTCTCGAGGTCTTTCAGCGTCAGGTCGCAGGAATCAAGCTGTCCGTCTATGAACTTGTTGTTGATGATCTTGTAAACCAGGTCTTCGATATTCGCCGGCGTCGGCTCCTTGAGGGTGCGGGAAGCGGCCTCGACCGAATCCGCCAGCATCACCACCGCGGTTTCCTTGCTGTCCGGTTTTGGGCCGGGGTAACGGAATCCTTCTTCGTCCACCGGCTTGGCGGCGTCGAACTTCTCCAGCGCCCGGCGGTAAAAATAATAGACAAGGCTGGTGCCGTGGTGCTGGCGTATAAAATCGGCCAGCTTGGGATTCAATCTGTATTTTTCCGCCAGCTCCGAGCCTTCCTTGACGTGGTTCATAATGACCAGCTTGCTCATGGACGGCGAAAGGTCGTCGTGCTTGTTGAAACTCGGTATCTGGTTTTCGCTGAAGTATTCCGGTTTCGAGAGCTTTCCGATGTCGTGGTAGTAAGCTCCGATACGCGCCAGAAGGGCGTTGGCGCCTATGGCGCCGCAGGCCGCTTCGGCGAGATTGCCTACGATCAGGCTGTGGTGGTAAGTCCCGGGGGCTTCCAGTATCATCCTGCGCAAGAGCGGCTGGTTGAAATCGGCGAGCTCAAGCAGGCTGATGTTGGTCACGGTCTTGAAAAGGTATTCGAATACAGGCAGTATCCCGATGGCTATCACGCCGGAGATCAGGCCGTTTGCAAAAAGAGCGGCAATGCCGCAGCTTCCGTTCAGTTTGAATCCTTCCATCAGCACGAAAAGCGCGGATTGGATGATCCCTGCCACGACCCCCGCCCTGATCACGTCCATTCTGCGCCGGGTCTCCCTCACCAGTATGGAGGAAAACATGCCGCTGACCAGGAAGAAGACCGCTATATCCAGCTTGCCGCCGTATAGCGCGGCCACGGAGAAAGATACCGCCACGGTCAGCAGGAACGAAAGTTCCAAGCTGGAAAAAAGCAGTGTCGCCAGCATCGGGATAAGCGCGAAAGGTATGTAAAAAATACACAAACCGTTATTTATGACGAAGAAACTCCAGGAAAAAATGAGGGTGAATAAAAGCGACAGGTAAAGCAGGTTGCAGTTGTCCAGTCCGCATTTCTTGCGAAAGAGCGTCAGAGACGCCACAACCGCCAAAAGCAGAGGCGGCACGGTCATATCCACCCCAAGCAGCGCGGCCGCCGCAAAGAGTATGACGGAGAATATTATGATCCGTATTTTATTCTTCAATACCGTTTCTATCATACGCCTCTATGATCTTTTGCACCAGCGGGTGCCTGACGACATCGCTGCCGCTTAAATATGCGAACTTTATCCCGTCCACGCTCTTGAGGAGCTTCTGCGCCTCCAGCAGGCCGGCGGGTTTGCCGCCGGAGAGGTCGCTTTGAGTCGGGTCGCCAGTGATCACCGCCCTGGAGCCGAACCCCAGCCTGGTCAGGAACATTTTCATCTGCTCGGCGGTGCAGTTCTGCGCCTCATCCAGTATGATAAAAGCGTCATTCAGGGTCCGCCCGCGCATATACGCCAGCGGCGCCACTTCTATGACGCCGGATTCCATATATTTCTCGATGCGCGCCGAGTCTATCATATCGTGCAGGGCGTCGTAAAGCGGGCGCAGGTAAGGCGATATCTTTTCGAACATATCTCCCGGCAGAAACCCCAGGGATTCACCTGCCGCCTCCACCGCCGGCCTGGTGAGCACCAGCCTGCGCACTTCCCCGTTGCGCAGGGCTTCCACGCCGCAGGACATAGCCAGGTAGGTCTTGCCTGTCCCGGCCGGGCCAAGAGAAAAAACGATGTCGTGCTCCTTTATCGCTGCTATGTATTCTTTTTGGCCGGCGCTCTTCGGCTCGACTGATTTGCCTTTTTCCAGGTGCTGCCTGGGTTTCTCCGAAAGCAACACTCCTTCCAGGTCATAGGCGATCCTGCGGCTGGAGCTCATATTCCTGGCCAGACAGCGCACGTCCAGCGGCCGGCCGGTTTCTTCCGCAGAGAGCATGGCGTCGATCACGCTCTTGGCCTTCTCCACACTGCGGGAAGAACCTTTTATCTTCATACTGCCGCCGCGTAAATGGATACGCACGCCGCATTCTTCTTCTATCTCTCTGATGTGGCGGTCGTGCGGCCCGAACAGCGCCTGGATATCGCTGCGGTCGTTTATATGAATATTTTCTTCCATCTATCTTTTTGCGCCCGTCATTTCAGGTTCTCTTCGGTTTCCTTCAACAGTATGCCTTCTTCCGGGATGTTTATCGTCTGGCCCGGGTATATCTTGTTCGGCCCTTTGAGCGCGTCCCGGTTTGCCTCGTAGATTTTCATCCACTTGCGGGTAGTGCCGTAGAATTTCTCGGATATCTTCTGCAGGGTATCGTTCTTCTGCACCGTGTATTTCCTGTAATTCTGGAATACCGGAGCTTCATCCTGCAACTCGTCTTCCTGGTATAATTCCCCGCTCGCCTGGGGCTCGGAGTCAACCTGTTCGACGGGCGCCTGTGCCGGGGCTTTGCTTTTTTCCCGGCTGCCGAACTCCACCTCTACCACCTGCGTAACGCGCGTGGTCTTCCTGTCCTTGCCGGCTTCTTCGGCGGGCGGCTGTCCCGTCAGATACCCGCGGTTGCCGGAAGAAAGATTCTGGTCAACGCGCTCTTTGGTCAACGGGTATGTCCTGGTGCTTACCAGACACCCGGAAAGGACGAATGCCGACAGCGTCAATATCCCCAAAAGCCTGGTTTCTTTCTTCATTTTTCCCTCCCGGAAGATTATTCCTTTGCGTTATTTTTTATGCCGAGCCTCCGCCTTTGCCCCGCGTCAGGCGGCCGGTTTCTTCAAAACGAGATTCAACTCTTTTAACTGCTTTTCTTCCACATCCGAAGGCGCCCCGGTCAACGGACAGCAGGCGGCGCTGTTCTTGGGAAAAGCGATCACTTCGCGTATACTGCTCTCTCCCGCCAGTATGGATAACAATCTGTCGATACCGAAAGCCGCTCCGCCGTGCGGAGGCGCCCCGTATTTAAAAGCGTTCAGAAGAAAACCGAAACGCTTCTGCGCCTCTTCGTCGTTCAGGCCGATGATCTTGAATATCTTTTCCTGCAATTCCGGGCGGTGTATCCTTATCGAACCCGACCCCAGTTCGGCGCCGTTGAGCACCAGGTCGTAAGAACGGGAACGCACCTTGTCCGGGGCGGCCTCCAGCAGGCCGATGTCTTCCGGATGGGGAGAGGTGAACGGGTGGTGCTCGCTCTCCCAGCGGTTCTCCTCCCGGTTGAATTTAAAAAGAGGGAAATCCACAACCCAGACGAAAGCGAACGGTTCTCCCGTCTCGGGCCGCAGGTCAGGTTTGTCGCTGCCGTATTTTTCCTGCGCCTGCGCGTATGTCAGGCGCGGGAAAGGCGTTTTTATCTGCGTCCCTTTCAATTCCTTGACTATCTTCTGCATCAACCCTTCGGTGAGGGCAAATATGTCTTCCTCCCGCACGAAAGACATCTCGATATCAAGTTGGGTGAATTCCGGCTGGCGGTCCGCGCGCAGGTCCTCGTCCCGAAAACACTTGGCGATCTGATAATACCTCTCGATACCAGAAACCATCAATATCTGCTTGAAAAGCTGGGGCGACTGCGGCAGGGCGTAGAACATACCGCGGTTGACCCTGGAGGGCACGAGATAATCCCGCGCCCCTTCAGGCGTGGATTTCGTGAGGATCGGGGTCTCGCATTCCAGAAAATCGGCGGCGTTCAAATACCCGCGTATTATCGTATAAAGTTTATGCCGCATCGCGAAATTGCCGAAAGCCGCCGGCCTGCGCAGGTCCAGGTAACGGTATTGCAGGCGCATCTCTTCGTTTATCTCTCCCCCGTCCTCTATCTCGAAAGGAGGAGTAAGGCTGGCGTTCAGTATCTCGAGTTTCTCTCCCAGCACCTCCACCTCTCCGGTGGCAAGTTTGGAGTTGACCGTATTCTGCGGCCTGCGGTTGACCTTTCCCGTCAATTTTATCACGTATTCACTGCGTAGTTCCTGCGCCAGCGCGTAAGCCTCCGGCGCCTCTTTCGGTATGAAAACAACCTGGGTCAGGCCGTAACGATCGCGGATATCTATAAAAATAAGCTTACCGTGGTCCCTGCGGCGCGCCACCCAACCGCAAAGCACCGCTTCCTTTCCCTCGTCCGCGGCGCGTAGTTCACCGCATGTATGGGTCCTATACATTTTCCTTGAACCTTTCTTTTACCGCTTCTATAAGCGCGTCCCTCGCCGCGGGCTCCTGGGAGCCGGTGGACATATCCTTTATCAGCACCGTGCCGTTTTTAAGTTCGTCTTCGCCGATTATCAGCGCGAGTTTAGCTCCCTGCGAGTTGGCCGCGCGCATCGCGCCTTTTATGGATTTGCCTTCGTAATCCGTATCGGCGGATATCCCGGAGGCGCGCAGTTCCGCCAGTATCCCGGGGCAAGCGGCGCGCGCCCCTGTCCCCAGAGGCACGATGAAAACCCGCGGCCCGTCGGCGTCCGGCGCCTGCGCCTGCGAAACAAGCATTACCCTTTCCATACCGAAAGCGAACCCGCAGGCCCCTTTATCAGGCCCTCCCAACTCCGCTATCAAATTATCGTATCTGCCTCCGGCTCCTATGGCGTTCTGCGAGCCCAAGCCGGAGTGAGTGATCTCGAAAACCGTGCGCGTGTAATAATCAAGCCCCCGCACCAGGGACGAGGAAAGCGTATATTTTACCCCGCAGGAATCCAAACCTGATACTACCGACCTGAAATGCCCGGCGCAATCCGGACATAAATGGCCGCTTTCGAGGTTCAAACCGGCAACGGCGCGGCGGCAGCCCTCATTTTTGCAGTCAAGGATGCGCAGGACATTGACGTCCAGGCGCTGCAGGCACTCCGGACAGAGCTCTGCGCGCTTGTCCTGTAATGACGCGCGCAGGCCTTCCGTCAGCTTTTGCTTGTCCTGAAGGCAGCCCAGCGAGTTAACGAGTATCTCATACCCGCTTATGCCCCAGGCCTTAAGAAGCGCATCGGCCAGCGTTATGATCTCGCTATCCAGGCAGGGATCGGAAGACCCCAGCGCTTCACAGCCTATGTGATGGAACTGGCGCAGGCGCCCTTTCTGCGGCCTCTCCGCGCGGAACATCGGGCCTATATAAAAAAGTTTGGCGAACCCCTGGCTTTTATCCAACCCGTTCTCCACATAAGCGCGGACAACGGAAGCGGTGCCTTCAGGCCTCAAGGCGTAGCTATCCTCGCCCCGCTCTATGAGGAACATCTGCTTCCCGACGATCTCTGTGGAGCCTCCCAGACTGCGGGCGTAAAGCGCCGCCTCTTCTATCACGGGAGTCCTTATCTCGCGGTAATTGTATAAAGCGAATACTTCTCTGCCGGCGTTCTCGGCATTCCGCCATAAAACCGCTTCTTCCGGCAGGATATCTCTGGTTCCCAGGACTTTTTTGAACATAGATAGTATGACGCGGGATGAAAAGCGGTGATAACCGAAAGTCTGCCCGGTCCCTATTTTTCGATTATAGCTCCCGGAACTTCAAGGCCTTTTTACTGCCGGGACCCCGGCCTGTATTCTATCGAGGCGCGGGAACTGACTTTTATGTTTTTTCGGAAAACCAACGTAAAACAACACACCAGGCGGGTTATTTTACCAGCTTCTTCATTTCCAGTCCCGGTTTAAAAACTACCACTTTACGCGGCGGGACAGGGACAGTCTGCCCTGTGCGGGGATTTCTGCCTGTTCTGCTTTTTCTCTCTTTGATCTTGAAAATTCCGAAATTCCTAAGCTCTATCTTCTCACCGCGCACGAGAGCATCCAGGATGCAGTCAAAGGTCTTTTGCACGACCTTTTTCACGTCTATCTGCTTCAATTTCGTATCATCAGAGACTTTAAGAATTATGTCTTTCTTCGTCACAAGACACCTCCGTTTCTTAAATCAATCCTTGAGCACTGCGGCTTAAAGGCCGTGGTTGACGGGATTGATATTGAAGGCAGGCCTTTTTCTCCGCGCCTTGTTGGATACGGCTTAAACGCTGCCGAACGTATCAAGTATACTACTTTTCGGATAAAACACAATATTTTTTTGTCTAACCGCCTATAAGGCAGAAAGATATAGGATATGCGCGGAGTTCAGGCATTAGGTCTGGCTGTCTGAAGATAGTGTTCGAAGCGCGGAAAATCGGGGATTTCTGCGGTTGGAGTAAAGTTCACCTGCCGTCTATCGTTTATCGGGACGCTGCCTTTGTCTTAGTCTTGCGTCTTTCGGTTTTAAGACGTCCCCGTGACCGTGAACCGAAACGGGCTTCGTTACCGTTGCCGTTGCCGAATTAAAGCTCGTCTATCGTTTATCGGGAACGCTGCCTTTGTCTTAGTTTTGCGTCTTTCGTTTTAAGCCGTCCCCGTGACCGAAAGCCGAAACGGGCTTCGTTACCGTAGCCGTTGCCGAATTAAGTATTGTGTCCCCGGAATACTATTGTTTTTGCCACCCATAGACGCTGACCCGGAGGTCGAAATGAGTGTGATCGTGAACGCGGAAGTTGCGCGGCCAAGACTCGGGAATGGCGTTATCCGCGAGCGAATATTGAAAAGGATCCATCGAATATTTCAATATCACCCGCGGCCCGTAATAAGGAATGACTACCGCTATATCATGGGTCGGTAAAGAGGGGTCCATCCTGCGAAACATCGCTGTCTGCAGTTTTTTATCCAGGCTCATCCTGAATTTATCGTCCACCTCCAAGATAACGTTCTTTACGTAAGAAGAACAGCAGTTCTGATGGGAGCACCTGAAAGTCGCGCAGGTATATACCGGGATATTCCCGGAGCCCATGGATAGAGTGTGCGCGGTCTGCTGAAAGAAAGTGCACCCGTCGAAGCCAACGTTGGCGTCACCGTAGAGAGAGTAGAAGCTTTTTCCCTGCCAAACTATATACACCCCTATAACGTTGCCTTCGTGGTAAGCCAGCGGCGCGGCAGAAAGACTGGCATCCTTGACCTCATTCAGTTTTCGGGCGAAAGTATCTTCATTCACGTCATCATATTCGCGTATAGACTCATAAGAATAAGCCAGATTATCATCGCGAGAAGTGCTCACCCCCAACTCCCGCCAGACATATCCGCCGGCAGGAGGCTCAAGCCCTTGCGGCCCCGAGGGGTCCATAAGATCCAGCATCGTAAAACTCCATTGCCGTGAGGCACAGCGTCCGCCGGTATCGCAGGCAGTGAAAACTACCGAGTGCTCTCCGGAAGCGAGCCCGGAAGACGGCGTGCAATACGCTTCGGCTGACGAGAAAGTTTCGTCAATAAAATCCTTTGTAACAGCCTGGGCCGAACCGTCAAGGCTTATGCTTAAGGACGACAGCTCCAGGCCGGCTTCCCCCTGGGCGCGTGCGCGCCCGTAGAGCAGAGGGCGCGAGGAAGCTATCATCCCCTGCGGTTGTATTACTTCTATCACCGGCCCGCTTGAAGAAGTCTTGACCGTAAAAGTCAATTCCTCGGAACCGGCCCCGGCGGGATTGACTGCCTTGACAGCGACTTTGAATTCGCCCTCTCCCGGAAGAATGACCCTGGCAGCGAATTCCGCCACCGGAGAATTAGGGTCTCCCGCCTGCCAGAGATCCGTCGGCAGCATAGGAAATTCCTGCTCCGGAAAAGATTCTTTCTTCTCGGAGTTTGAAACGGTAACCAGCAGTTTTGTGTCCGCGGGCAGATATTCCTTGAATAGCTTTCCTTTCAAGTCTATAGCCCCCTCGCTGGTTTCTACTTCGCTTTGAGCAGGTTCGCTTATCTCGATAACCGGAAGATCGGAATCCAGAAATTTCAATACCGGATTCTCTGCCTGCAAGGCGATGTTTCTGGGTTCTTGCCAATGTACTGACTTTATATAAAAAACATTTTTGGTTACTATATAATTACTACCTAATTGACTTCTCGTATGAACCACTGAATCTCCTGCATCCCAATCTTGGAATAGAATCAAATTTAACAGACTCCCATGTGCACCCACAATGACTGAATAATCTGTTTCTGTCACTTGAGGAAGACTATTTACATATGACAAAAATCCACTTCCTAAAGAAGTATTATCCATATCATCAATTGCACATCCCCTAAAGTCAATCTCCAGCAAATTGGAAAAAGCCGACTCCAAAGCCGAGTAATTGAGCGGGACAAGATACACACTGGGGCCTAAGAAAAGCCCCCATCCAAATTCCTGGACTAAAGATAAACCGTTGGCGGCCGAAGACAGCGGCGTCCCGAGGTTCGGCACCCCTACCAGGATTAATTTCGGCACATTGGCAGAAGAGTTGACCGCCAGATAATAACGCGCTGCCAGTCCGCCCATGGAATGCGCCACTATATTCACCCCTGCGCAATAAACCCCGTATTTCGCGGAAGAAAGCAGTTCTTCGATTTTAATGGCGAGTTTATCCGCCCAACCGCGGTTGTTGCCCTGGGGATTGAGTTTGCCCGGAGGATAAGTATCGATGGAGCCGTTGGGATCCTGGAAATCCAGCGTCTCCAGGTAGGGGCCGACCTGCCGGTAGGGGCCGAAATAAGGCTTCAGGGCATTGATTACCGTTTCCCAGTCGGCCGGATTCCCTTTGGCGAAACCGTGCAGAAAAAGCACCGGCACAGGTTTATAGGCCCGGCTGTCATTCCAGCTATCGAGCACCTGCGCTTCTCCGGCAGAGGCGCACATCAGCCGGAACAAAACAAGAACTATTACGATTTTTCCCCTGCGTCTCATAGCCTTGCGCTCTAATTTCGATTCTCGATCATCAGAAACTTATCTAACAATGGCGTCTCACCAACACTTAAGTGGCGGGAGTATCGTCAATCGTCTTGCGTCTTTCGGTTTTAAGCCGTCCCCGTGACCGTGAACCGAAACGGGCTTCGTTACCGTAGCCGTTGCCGAATTAAGTATTGTGTCCCCGGAATACTATTCTACTTTCATTTCTTAAGACTCTCTCTGGTTCTTTGCTTTAATTGGCCGCGTTTATCGTAATACTCAAAGAGGTCGGCTTTGCCGTCTCCATCCGTATCATAATCAATCTCCAACAAGTTGTAATTTATATCCTGATGTATCCATTTATCAATTTTTCCATCTCCATTCATATCTACTCCACCAACCTGCTTACGTAAGGAGCCCATAGATCCCGCAAGATGATATATCGGCACCAGTAACAAAATACCCAATGCCGCTAATCCAAGACAAAAAGTTAATTTTATGCGCTTAGTCTTTTTTTCAGATAGCCCTGTTTTGCGACGGCATATAGCCAGGAACCACTTGGCGCAAAGCATCCCAAGGATAACGGCTATAAACGCGCCCAGCAGTATAGTCCCGTTGAAGAGCGAAAAGACCGCCAGCAACAAAGCCGTCCCCAGTGCTTGCGGGAAATAACCTTTGGGAAAAGGTATAAATACCGCCAGAACGAAAACCAGATACATCCCGGCCATAAAACATAAAGCGAATCGGCCGGTCGTTCTTCGAAAAGTATTATCCTTTGGCGCCGTCATTTGAATTTCTCCCCGCTCAAGCCGCTATTAAGGCGCGCCTGGCTGTAACTTATCTCCGAGCGTATCTCTCCCCCGCCCAGGTAAACGGTTTTTTTCATCTGCATCGGCAGGAATATCTTTCCGGGGAACTCTTTTGTTTTAAGGACGCGGATAGACTGCCTAAGCCGTATTCCTTCGCCGTCTTCTCCGGCGGTATAGATATCGAAACCGCTGATCACGCCTCTGCGGTAGTCCACTCGCAGTAAAAGTTTTTTATAAAGCGAGTTCTCTTTCAACGGGACTGCTTCCAGCGCGAATATGAGATTGCCGGCGTCGCCGGCTGACTGGTCCAGCTTTATCTCGTGCCCGGAGACAAAATCGTCCGCGGCGTAGCAGACATTAAGGATGTTTATGTCCAGGCCTGAATCGGAAAATTCCCGTTTCAGGTCCACTTCCCGGCGCTGAGAACCGGCGATATAGATAAGCTTATCCTTATCTACGATAAGCGTTTGCTCCGGTATGCCCGCGGCGGCCGGCTTAGCGTAACTATCAGTGCGTTCCTTGTCAGGAGCCAGAAAATAGTATCTGCAGTATTTCACAGTATGGCCGTCCGGCAGTCCGGAATGAGATTCGAAACGCATCTGCGCGCTGAAATCGTTTACGCCGGAATAATTCGCTTTTACTTTCTCCAGGATAGCGGCCGGGGACGGTTTGAACAAGCGGTAACGAACATTCTTCTCCGCGATAAGGCCGGCCCGGTCCCTTGCCTGGCAAAGGATAAAAACCTCGTCCGCCGGCTCAGCCGGGGCCTCCCAAATACAGGCCGGATTTCTCTTCCAGTCCCTTAGAACGCTTTGACCGGAAAGAAAGCGGTATTCCAGCGGGCCTCCTTCGGGATCGAAGGCGCAGACGCTCACGCGCGTTTCCGCCCCGCACAATACTTCCCTGCCTTCCTCCGGGATGACCCCCTTTATCACGGGGGCGCGGTTGGGCGGCTTGCGCAAAGGCAGAAGCCGGATATCCCGCCGCTGCAAACGGCCTGACGCGATATTCACCAGCGCCGAATATTTTCTATACCCCTGCCCGGAACATTCGATCTTGTAAATACCCGAAGGCAAAAGAGCCTCGATACGGTATTCACCGGCGGCGCTGCTGGCAGTGGAAACCCTGATGCGCTTACGAATTACGGCAAAAGATTCAAGGGAGACTATCGCGGCGGTAACCGGCTTGCCGTTGGAATAATCGGTTATAGAACCTTTGAGAACGGTGGTAGCGGCGGGACAGGCAGAAGGAGGCGCGGATAACAACGCCAGAAGAAAAAGAAGAAACCGCAATCCGGGCTTACTTAAATGACGAATGGCTAATACCTCACGCTTACGCGAATCGTTTTTTAGCCGAATCGACCGGAAGAGATATTAACTTAACTCTATCAGAGACAACGGGTTTGTCAAGAAAAAATATAAAAAGGCATTCCAGATTATGTCTTGGTTCTCGAAAACCCCATTAAGAGAGTAGGGTCCATCTCCTTCTATTTTCCGGCGAAGTCAATGCTTCGCCGGTACACAGCGTTTATTCGACCGGTTGCTTATTAAGGCGGCCTCCCCGGAGCTTGCGCACTCTATCTCACAATATTTTTCCCGACCACAACTCCTGCAGAAAAATCTCCCATGGTGATATTTCTATTTTACCGTGTAGTCTTTTTCCTTTTTCATTACAAACTAAAATACTCCTTTTCGAGGGACACTCCTTGGCAAAAGCCTGCAACCCGTTCATATCTTTTCCATCAATTCGAGCGCTCCCTTTTACTTCTATAGCAATCTCTCCCATGCCCAGCACAAAATCCACTTCCAGTCCCGATTTTGTCCTCCAAAAATTTATCGCAAAATCCTTCCCCGCATAAGATCTATAAGCGATCATCTCCATAAGCAGGAAGTGTTCGAACGCCTTCCCGAATTCAGCGCCTCTTATTTCGGTTAAATGACGTTTTGTCGAATACCCCGCTACTCCGACATCGAACATATAATACTTAGAGGCCTTCGTTATCACCTGCCGCGATTGTTTTTTCTTAAAAGGTTCTACTCGTATTGCCAATAGCGTATCTATGAGTATCTGGTAATACTCCTTGACCGTCTTAGAATCTACACCGCATTCACGGGCAATATTACAATAATTGGTTATCTCGCCATGCGAATAGGCGAAAGCGTCAAAAAACCTTGAAAACGCGGGAATATTGCGTGTTAAGCCCTCAGCAAAAACCTCTTGACCCAAATAATCCTGCACATAAGCCTCTAAAGATTTCTTATAATCTATGTCGTCTTGCAAATAATGAAACGGAATCAAACCGTGATTTAAAGCGCGCAACAGATCAAATTTTGTTATTTCCTGACTGACAAGCGGAAAAAGTTCATAACGCCATGCCCTGCCTCCCAGTAGATTAGCATAGCCTCTTTTCAGTTTTCTCGCGCTTGAACCGCAAAGCACAAATCTCAACCCTTTATTTTCTATCAGCCAGTGCACTTCATCAAGCACTTGCGGAACTTTTTGCACCTCATCAAGTATTACCGGTTCTTTTAATAAAGTTTCGTCTTTTGCGAGCAGTTGTTCCCGCAAAAGTGAAGGATTCTTTGACATTTCAAAAAACAAATCCGTTTTTAAGAAATCATACACTACGCTATTAGGAAATCTCTCTCTTAAATATGTGGATTTTCCGGTTTTTCTGGCCCCCCATAAAAAGGCGGATTGGTGATGCGGCAACCGCATATCTAATCTTCTCGGGATATTTTTCATTTGGACGGCCCTCCTAATTAGTATTACTAATTAGGAGTATATACCAATTTAGTTGGCGAGTCAAGCTTTCTGCGTTATCTTTTTAATCTCTTCCCCTTGCGAAAAACCCATCTTGTAAATGCCTGACGGTAAAAGAGCCTCGATACGGTATTCACCGGCGGCGCTGCTGGCAGTGGAAACCCTGATGCGCTTACGAATTACGGCAAAAGATTCAAGGGAGACTATCGCGGCGGTAACCGGCTTGCCGTTGGAATAATCGGTTATAGAACCTTAACTTATGTAACAATGCACTATTTGCGATTGACAAAATCACTGAACGATACTGCCTGAATTTTATCCGTTAAGCGGACATTCGCCTCTGAAAACGACACAACGTATCCCTTATCCACTTTCTCAGGAAATAAATCAATGAATGAAACCGCTGCTTTGGCTGCCGCCGCACTTATATTTGCGCTTAACTTTATCTCGACCGGCACCAATTTTGTTCTTTCTTCAATGATAAAATCCACCTCTTCCCCATAAGATGTTCTCCAATAATAAACCCTCGGCAGTTGTCCATTATTATAGGCTTTGCGGATAATCTCGCCCAATGCCGCTGTCTCAAGCATTTGTCCGGCTGCCGGTCCTTTAAAAACCTGGCCGGAGGATTCCAACCCCAGTAAATAATTTAGTAATCCTGTATCAAGAAAATATAACTTCGGGTTTTTTACCAAACGTTTGCCTTTGTTTATATAAAAAGGCTTTAAGAGAAAAACCTGACCGCTCGCTTCAAGTATTGAAATCCAAGCCTTAATAGTATTAACCGCGACCCCCAAATCTCTCGAAACGGATGAAAGATTTAGTATTTGGCCGTTTACCGCCGCTATCAACTGTAAAAACCTTTGAAAATCGCTCAAATCTCCGACCTGCCGTAATTGCCGCACATCACGTTCCAGATAAGTTTGAATATAGCTGGAAAACCAGGTATTAAGCAATTTCGGCGCACTTAAAGCCGCGTCAGGAAACCCGCCGGAGAATAGTAAACGCTTCAATCTATTGAAGCTGAATTCATTCTTCCCGCGGCTTCTTTCCAACAAAGAGAAAGAAAGTAAAGTAAACAAGGCCGCCCTTCCGGCTAAAGACTCCGACACACCGGCCATCAATGGGAACAGTTGCGACCCAGTAAGAATAAAATTCCCGCGGATTTTACGTTTCTTGTCGATAATGAGTTTGAGATAAGGAAATATCTGAGGAGCGTACTGAACTTCATCTATGATCAGGGGAGGCTTGAAATTCTCAAAAAATAGAGCGGGTTCCTTCGCAGCCATAAGCCTTATCCCCGGATCATCAAGACTCACATAAGCGTGGGTTTTAAGGAATAGATGTTTTAAAAGTGTGGTTTTTCCGGATTGACGCGGTCCGGTAAGGATCACTGCAGGAAAATGACCGGCCGCGGTCTTTAATTGTGTTTCAATGTCTCTCGGAAGATAGCTCACCTGTTCTCCTTGTAGATTTGCATTACTAATGCAAATCTACAACATTTCAGAAGATTTGTCAAGAAGAAATACCGAGCCTGGAATACGTTATTTGCGATTGACAAAATCGCTGAAGGATACTGCCCGAATTTTATCCGTTAAGCGGACATTCGCTTCTATAAAAGAAATGTACGGTAATATCTCTATTTTACTATGCAGTTTTTTGTGTTCTCCCATTTCTAAAAAACTTCTCCCAAACACAATGCCGCTTTCATTACGTCCCTGGAATGCCATACATATTGCCACGCGGAAACGATGACAGATCCGGTGAAAGCAAGAAAAACCAACAGAGAAAACAACCCCGACTCCACCCACATCTGCAGGTAACAGTTATGCGCGTAATAGGCCGATTTAAAATCGCTCGAAAAACTGGGGAAATAACTCATAAACATCCCCAACCCCTGTATGCCGCGCGAAGGGAAAACTCCTTCTACAACAACTCATTTATTTCCTGCCACGGGACAGCGGTAATCTTCTCGCCAATTCTAACTCTGCGCGCTGCTTGACAAACAAGATACCCTTCCTGCGCCGAAGCATATTCTGAAAGAAAAGTTCTCAAATAGCGGGTATCTTCTCTAAGCGGATTATGCGTAAACTTTACTTCAACGGGCGTATAAAGACCGTTTTTATCGATTACCCAGTCAATTTCCGGTCCATCCGGATCACGCCAGAACCTGATTTTGGTTTCTCCCTTACTAATGCGCGCGCCCCGCAAAAGTTCCAATCCCACGAATTGCTCGAATGATGATCTTTTTCAGAATTCTAGTTACTCTATTAATAGGGGGCAGTATAGAAATGGTCTGGTTTCCCGAGTATTATACTTAAATAGGCATTGTAAGTTTTATGGAAGATGATATTATAAGCGTACGGTAGAAATGGTGCTGTAACCAATAAAGCAATTTAAAATCCATATGCTTGATACATCGAAAAATTATTGGGTTAACAATCCTATTTTTCTGAAAGTTAAAGACCGTTTTGATTTTGAAACGGCTTACTCGAATCCGAGAGCTTCGTAAGGTTTTCATCAATGAGAGAATTGTTGAAATACCGTTTGCCCTAAGCGCTCTCAGTAAGTTGAAAGGTGGGGCGCGCGTCTTGGATTTAGGATGTGCAGAAAGCATATTGCCGCTGTATGCGTCGTATTTAGACGTAGCGATAACAGGAATTGATTGCAGGAACTATCCTTACGCTGCCCCTAATTTTAAATTTCTTAAATGTGACATTTTACAACTTCCTTTTAAAGAAGATAGTTTTGATGCTGTTACCTGTATTTCAACTATTGAGCATATTGGTATCGGTTTTTATGGTGATACAAAAAGAGAAACATCTTCTGATGCTATGGTTATAAAGGAGGTTCAACGGATTTTACGCAAAGGAGGGACGCTCGTTCTTACTGTACCATATGGATTACGACATCAGAATGAACAACAACGTGTATACGACTATGGCGCGATTACAGAACTTCTAAACGAGTTTAATATCCTTACTCAAAAGTATTACTTGAACACCCCACTAAAAAACAATACTAATATGTGGCGCCCTGTTGAAAAAACAGAAGCAAGTAAGGTTGACAGCAGTCATAAAACAGAGTGTATTTGTTGTATTATTGCTACCCTATAAATTACGGTTAAACGATTTTCTCTCAGAAGAGGGCGCGATTTTTCTACTGCGCTTGATACCCATATCTTTCCTTTGTATTCGCATAATAATTATTTAAAAGAAAGTCCTGTGTTTTCTTAATCTCGCTTTGATTTTTATAACGCATATTTCTCTCGCTAATTCTATCTCTACTTAAAGAAGTTATGTTCTCTCTTTTTTGAATATCTGCAGCCCTTCGGCATCGCGGTAAACCTGACTATAGCCGTGGCCGGATATTTGTTCCAGTATGGACGGGAATTTGCCCCCGGAGAACTTTTTGTGCGCTACAATATAATCGCTTTCATATCGCCGCCGCGATAAAGACAGGTTCTCTTTATGCTCTGCCCTGGCCACTTCCACGCCGCTTAACTTCGGATAATTTGCTTCCGCCTTCATCTCTTCCAGCAGATAAAGCTTTTCCCGGCGCGAAAGATGAGCTGAAATATTGATCGTTGCGGTGACCGAAGCGCCATCCGGTATGTATTTACGCAGAGCCGCGGTAATATTCTCCGCCCCTATATCCCTCCCCGCCCTGATGAATTTGCTTATGCGGTGACCGGAAGTCTTGCCGTAAAACCCTGCCGCGAAAAAAACAAAATACAGCGACAAGATCAGGCTGATCCTTTCTTTATAACCCGGGAATCTTAAAAACAGCTTCTTTTGCAGAACAGCCAACCCGCTTACCGCCGCGATAAAAACAGCCGGCACCGTGTGCGCCGAATACTGCGCCATTATGTTCAACAGGCCGAGATGTCCGAAGCTTCCAAGGACAAATATCCCCGCAGGAAGCATGAACAACGCGTAGTGCGCCGGGCTCAATAAAGCCAGGAAACCGGTAGGGCCCAACAACTGAAAATAGTATCTCAACCTGACCTCATCGAAAAATACCCGGATAAAACCCGCAGGGTCACGAGCGAGAGCAGTAAAATTATCCTTGATTGAAGGCCCGAAAGGAAGCCAGGCGTAATACTGGTATTGCTCCGCTCCCGGCGCACGAAAAAAAACAGGCATAACGAATTTCGTGAGAATGATCCAGTAAAGCAGGGCCGCTGCGGAAAGAATAAACCCTGTCCTCTTGCTCTCTTTTTCGGTTATCGCGAATATACCGAGTCCCAGCACCAGGAACGCGGCGTTCTCTTTGCATAACAGCATTAGCAGACACATCCATACTGTTCCACGGTGCCGGCTCGTAATCAAAAAATAATAAGCATAAAAAAGCAATAACGGCAGAAAACAATCGGGATGGAACTCGAACATCCCCGCTCCCTGTATGCCGCGCGAAAGAAAATACGCCGCAACAACGCCGAAAACCAATACTCTACTCTCCAGCCTTCGTTTGGCGATCAAATATAACGGTATCATCGCCGAAGAAAGCGCCAGGGCCTGCACCGCGAAAAGAAATCTGACATCCGGAAATATCCTGTAGAATGGAGCCAGAAAAAGCAGGACCGGCTCGAAATGATTCCCGAGCGAATTGCAATCTCCCATTATCGAAGAAACGAAAAAGCGGCCGTGCGCAGAATTCCAGATGATCTGCTCGTATATGGCGAGGTCGAAATTGCTGGAGTAGGAGTTGAATCTACTTAACGAAAGTAAGAACAGGACACTAATAAGGAAAAAGGCCGAACAAGAGAGAATAATCTTATCATCGAGAAGGGAGATTTTAGTTAACCAACTGACAACAGGGACATTTCGTCGCAAATAATACTGCAACAAATAAACTAAAACCGTCAAAAAAACAAGCGGGAAAAAAACCGATGAGAGTAGACTAATCCGACCTTTTGTAAAAAAACCGTTGCTGGTGAAGAACAACGATGAAACGAAGAAAATTCCTGCACAAACAACTAATGAAAGTCCCCAAAAAACAAAACTCCTGCCGGCGCATATCCGGCCGGAATGATCACTTGCTTTTTTTGTCATTTTAGAAACGGGCTTTTCGGCCAACGCTCTTAGCCGTGGCATCAAGTTTATATACAGTCAACAGACCAGCCGATTCTACACAGACATAATTTTGTCTTACCGCTTCAAAAACCGTCTTCAATTCATTATATCTGCCAAATCTTGACTCGCGCTCTCTCTGAATATGTTCATCATCAAACAACTTTTTCCAAAGATCATTCGGCATCTGCTCAAGATCGGAATCCACGTAAATATACTCAGGGAGTTCCCTAAGTATTGAAGAAACCGCGCGTTTCGTCGAAACAGCGTCTCTCAAATAATCCTGGAGATAAAAAGCCGGCATTTTACTATATCTTTCAGCCAGGAAAGGCAAGAGGTTATCATATTTGGAAATGATATAAATTCCGCTGTTGCTATCACGGCTGTATTTCCGTATAAGCGCGACACTTTCCTTCACCGGTTGGGGGTTTATGGTGGAGAGCAATCTGGCTCGTGAAAAATCCCAACGGAATAATTTATGGTTTGTGAAATTCCGCCTGAAATCATTCTTACTCAGTCCACTGGAATTTTTGTAGAACGAACCCATAAATGTCAGGGCAAAAATAACCGCTGCGGCGGCGCCGAGATAAACAAAACTTCTTATAAAAACGCTTAACCTGCATCCTTTCCCCCAATAGCCCTCCGTTATCATAAGCATCAAAAAGAGCTGAAACCCCGAGAACTGTATTACATGCAACAAATGATTGTTCAAACCGGACCAAAAAAAATACAAAAAAAGGAAGTGAATATAAATTAAAGTAAAAAGAAAAAGATATTTTTGGGGGTCTCTCCTGTGACGGATCAAAAATAAGAAGGCATAGGATACCAGAAAATAAAAAATAGTATAAACCAAACTACCCTGTGAAGGTTTGAAAGAAAAGAAACCCAGTAAATTATCGAGAAATGAAGAGTGGGAACCGCCGCCGAAAGATAAAACGACCCAGACAAACAGTCCCGCTGACAGAACAAGAGCTATCCTCAAAAACCGTTTCTCAGTAGTTTTAAGACTGCTAACCCGAGACACAAACAGCGTAATGAATACACTAACAAACAATGCGCCGCCAAAATTACGGTTAAAAAACACTGCCAGCAACGATAATATCAGGGCTGTTGTCAACGCCGGATTATTACGCCTTTTGAAATAATAGAAAAGCAGTGGAATCACCAACGCATCAAACATATGTATAGAAGGAATAATCCCTGGCGCAAGTATGAATCCGATAAAACCGGTGGAAAAGAACGAAATTATATAAAAGCTGAAGGCTCCACAGACGTATGCCGAGTTACGAAAGATATAAAATAAGGCCGATAGCCAAAGTCCGGCGTAAAGAAGGTATATCAGATAACATTTGTAATAATTATCAACACTCAGCCCGCCGAAAGCGCGCATAACGGCTCCCAAAAACAGCGTATTGCCGAACCCATACTGGAACTCTACCTGTCTCACATCCTTACCGCAAAAATATTCGTTCAGAGGATTGATTATGTAGCTTATGTGATCGATTTGTCCACGGGTCATGTTTTGATGAATATATTCAATCGCATTGATATCTCGAAAATTTTCCACCTCTTCTCTCGAAACCGCCATTATATCTTTTTCCAAGAATATCTTGTTGTCGATGCACCCTTTCTTTCCGGCTGTAACACTATAAAGGTTCTGATATTCATTCATCAAAAATACCGGGCCTTTTACCAGAGGGATTACTTCAGTGGTCAGAAGGAAGATAAAAGCTGTAAGTATGCTATTGAATATCCTACGGGAGTTCAGGCGCGGCTTCAGCCATGAAAACATAGCGGGGAAAAATAATAAAAGCAAGGAAAGCATTTCCAGCGCCAGAAAGACTATCGACCGCAACTTAAGGGGGATGTAATCCGACAGAGCAAGGCTCAGGATTATCAGCGAAGTGAGCAGAATCACCGATTCTTTATTGCGTTTTTCAGAATTCTTAAGTAAAAAGGAAATAGCACTATTGGAAAAGAAAACCGCGTAGAAAAAAGCCAGTCCGGAAGCTGCGAATAAGTAATTCAGAAACCGGCTCATTTGCGGATTGAAGAAAATATCTGTCCAGGGATAAAAAGTGACGTTGAAGTGACTAAACAGAAACTGTTTTACATAAAAAGCGGATGTCCAAAGCCCGTAAACTAACAAGCACCCTGTCACGAACAATTGCCAGTAAATTAGTGCGACCGCCGAGTTTTTTCTGAAGAAATCCCCAATTTTTCTTACCGCCAGTCCGACCGTCATAAGTTATTCCCGCCAATAGCCGCTAAAAAAATCACTAAAAGAAGCGCATACATATTCAAGGCGCCGTTTATCTATTCCCGGGTAAACCCCTATCCAAAAGAGTCGTTCCATTATTTTATCCGTGTTCTTCAGGCTGCCTACTACTCGAAAATGGGAATTCACATAAGCCGGCTGGCGCATTAAATTTCCTCCGAAAAGCATCCGAGTGGCGATCTTCTTCCCTTCGAGATAAGTAACGATATCGTTACGGCTGAACGGGGCGTCATCCTTCACGAGTATGGGGAAACCAAACCAGCTTGGATCTGCCTTACTATCCCATTTAGGGAGCAACAAATATTTTTCATACTTTTTAAGCGCTTTATAAAGAAGCACGAAGTTCTTTTTTCTTTTGGAGATAAACCCCGGCAGTTTCTTCAATTGAGCCACACCTACCGCCGCCTGAAGATCGGTAACCTTTAGATTATACCCTATATGCGAATAGACATATTTGTGATCGTAACCGTAGGGCAAACCGCCGAACTTCTGAGTAAATCTTCTCTTACACGTATCGTCCTGTCCCGGATCACACCAACAATCCCTCCCCCAGTCGCGGAAAGACAGTATTATTCTTCTCAATAAAGGGTCATTGGTAAGCAGGGCTCCACCTTCTCCCATGGTTATATGATGCGCCGGATAGAAACTACAGGTGGATATGTCCCCGAACGTCCCGGTCAACCTTCCTTTGTATAGTGAACCGAGAGCATCACAATTGTCTTCGATAAACCACAATTTATGCTTGCGGCAAAAACGCGTTATGGCGTCCAGATCCGCGGGGTTACCCAGAGTATGCGCTATTATCAACGCGCGCGTTTTTGAAGAAAGCGCCCGCTCCAGCAGGTAGGTATTTATGTTATACGTGCCGAGGGAAACGTCCACGAAGACCGGGACAAGGCGGTTCTGCAGTATGGGATTAACGGTGGTGGGAAAACCGCAGGCGGTAGTTATCACCTCATCTCCCGGTTTAAGCATCCGCTCTTTCAATAGCGGGGAAGTCAACGCGGATACCGCCAGGAGATTGGCGGATGACCCTGAATTTGTAAGCAGACAATGCCCAGCACCGAGAAATTTCGCCAGTCCTTTCTCTAATTTGGCGGCATACCTCCCGGCTGTCAACCAGAAATCAAGCGCTGCGTCCACTAAAGTCATCAACTCATCGGAATCATATACCCTGCCCGCGTAATTAACGTAAGTTTCTCCTGCCCTGAAGGGAACGATACTTCCAACTAATTTATAATACTCTTTAACCTTGTCAGTTATTTCCCCGCGTAATTTGTTTTCCTTGTTCACTGGATAGCCTTTCCAAACGAAAAAATCAATCGAAGTTTATCTTTTGGTCTATTATAACAAACGGCTTTTTACGAACCTGAGCATGAATCGCTCCTACGTATTCTCCGATAACGCCTAAAAAGAAAAGCTGAATACCAGAGAAAAACAGGATCAAAATGATCACGGCGCTGATCGCAGGCAACTGCGCGGGCCAGAAAAATAGTTTCAGAATAAGGAAGGTTATTCCGGAAGCAAAACTTAACAGGGAAAAAAATAATCCGATGTATGTGCAAAGCCTTATCGGAGAAACAGAATAGTTTATCAAGGCGTTTATGGAAAAATCCACCAAATAACCGAATTTACTCTTGGAATATCCGCGTGGGCGGTTTTTGCGCACATACTCTATCCCTATCTGGCGGAACCCCATAGCGCTTATAAGCCCGCGTATGTATGGTTTGTAGTCGTCTATTTTAACCAGTTCACCGACAACCTTGCGATCCACCAAACGGAAAGAACCGGCATTCAACGGAAAGTTCTCTTCAGAGAAAAAATTGATTATCTTGTAAAAAGCCTTCCTCGCCAAAGCCAACAGAAGATTATCCCTGGTCTGCACGCGCACTCCGTAAACGACCTTGTATCCTTCCTCCCATTTCCTGATAAACTCCTTTATCAGCTCCGGAGGATCTTTCAGGTTCGCTTCAAAAGGCACGACGGCGTCTCCGGAGGCATATTGATAACCCACCAATTCCGTCTTGATCGGACCGAAATTCCTGGAATAAACCAGCACTTTAACGCGCTTGTCGGCGGCGGCTATCTTCTTCAGTATCGCTACGGTATCATCCGTACTGCAGTTGTCCATAAAGATATGTTCGTAATCGTATCCCTTCAATCCGGAGAACAAATTACGTATTACCGAACACACTTCCTGGACAGTGGCGCTCTCGTTATACACCCCGGTAATTATGGATATTTTTTTCATGTCTTCCGGATCTCCCTACTGCAACAGCCGGCTGCGCCGCATATGCGGCGCCGAAAATCCTTAACCGCGGCTTTCAGCTCGTTTTCCTTGAGATCATCGACTTTCACCAATTCCAGCCCGTCCTTGAGCATTACCAGCGGAATGTCCTTCCCTGTGCGCTTTTTGTCCTTCTTCATTGCGAGGGTCAGGCTTGAAGACTCCAAAGCGCTCTCGTCAGGCATCCTGACAATCAAAGGCAAGAGCAGTTCGTTGAAAATAAGTCTTTCAGTTTCTCCGCGTAGGATTGTCCTGTTGCGGGCGACGATATCCGCCAACGCCATACCTATCGTCACCGCCAGGCCGTGCGGGATGCCGAAGGCGGAAGTCTTCTCTATAGCGTGGCCGAAGCAGTGCCCATAATTAAGCAGGTTGCGCCTTCCGGAATCGAACTCGTCGTTCTCGATGTATCCCTTCTTTATAAGAAGACAATTTCTCACCGCTTCGGATAGAATTTTTCCTTTGTCACGCACAATCTTCAGCAGTGACTTAAGCATATAGTCGAAACACTTTCTACCGCCTATAATATGCAATTTGACTACTTCCCCCATACCGCTATAGAAATCAAGCGGTTTTTGAGTGTCAATAAACCGGGTATCTATCAGAATTTCCACCGGCGGATAAAAAGTGCCGATGATATTCTTGTAGTCCTTGTAATTCAGCGATGTCTTGCTGCCGATACAACTATCGGCTTGCGCCAGGAGAGTGGTCGGGATGAATACCCATTTCAATCCGCGGTACAGCGTGGATGCCAAGAAACCGGTTATGTCCTGCGTTATGCCGCCTCCGGCTGAAACCAGCAGCATATTGCGTTTGGCGGAAAGCCGCATCAACTTATCGTAAAGCATCTGCACGGAAGCCAAATTCTTCCTCTCTTCCGAAACCGGCAAAATAATGATTTCTTTACGGTCAAAGCTGCGGAAGACATTCTTGTAAATGCTCCACACATTGTGATCGACTATTAGGCAAACGGAACCGCTGCGCCCGCGCAAGTCCGATAAATACGGTTTTACGTCCCCCATGACGGCATTGTAATTACGGATGCTCGATTTTATAGTGATCATCTGCATGTATATCCGCCGTCGGCAATGATCACTTGCCCGGTTATATACGTATTCCTTGATGAAACAAGGAACGCCACCGTTTCCGCTATTTCCTCCGGCTCGGCCAGCCTCCTTAAGGGGATAGTCTCTTTTATCTTCTCTATCTCGGCCGGGGTATTGTTCTGCTTAGTCAATTCCGTGTTCACGTATCCCGGAGCCACGGAATTCACCAGTATATTCGACTCCGCCAGTTCCACGGCCAGGCTCCTGGTTAAGGCATTCAACCCTGATTTTGTCATCGAATAAACCAGCCTCCCGGGCTTAGTAACCTTACTCCAGACAGAACTAATGTTCACGATCCTACCGTAATTATTTCTCTTCATTCCCGGTATAAGCTTTTTCGCGATAAGCAGCGGCGCGAGAAGATTGACCTGCAGCGAATCGGAAAGATTATCACCGCTGATATCCAGACATTCCTGAATATTATTTATCCCGGCGTTATTTACCAGGATATCTACCGGCTTCGCGAGCGCGTCGAAATAGGCGGCGATTGAGGAAGGCGACAAAAGATCCAAATCCTGACGGGATGGCGACAGCACCTCCGCTCCCCGCGCGCGCAAGACTTCACAGACGGCTTTTCCTATCCCGCGAGAGCCGCCGGTCACCAAAGCAACCTTACCCTTCATTTCTTCCCCGCGGATGTCCTGGAAAAACGCTCCTCCAGCATCTGGATGCGTTTTTCGTCCTCTTCGGATATAGCTTTATAGAAATCGCGCTTGTTCTTCAGCCAAAGGAGTTCGAACTCCACCGCTTTCAGGATCCCCTTCTCCACATTGCCATTCAAGGCCTGCGGGCAGAAAAAACAGATCTTCCTGGTTTCAAACCTGTCCAGAAGCCTTCCGGGAAGACGGCGCAGGAAATCAAGTGAATCGGTAGAAATCGCTCCTCCCACTACGCAAGTCAATCCCTGGCCCTTGGCTTTCGTAAGCAATTCCTTGGTTATCGCGAAGATCTCGTCGTTATTTACCGCGCGCCTGTCCATCCCCAGAGAACCGACGAAATCAACCCTCCCCATCACGATACCGTTCAAACGGTTTATTTCCGGGATTTCAAGCATAGCGGAAAAATTATCATAGGCCATTTTTGTCTCAATGTTTATCAGAAATTCTATGCTTCTCTGCTCGTCCTTGGGAAAAACCAGGTCAATTGCCTTCAGATATTTACGCAGGGCAAAAGACGTCTCTATCATTGGCGCCACAAGATAATTGACTCCGATGGACCTGGCGTCATACATATCGCGGATCGCCTCGCACCCCCCGATTTTCAAAGTCAGGCTCGTTCCGGAAGCCAGGCATATCTCTTTCAACCGCATCAATTCTTCGGTTCTCGTCCCCTCCGCCTCGAATTCAGCCTTTACGCCTGACACGGCGTATTTTTCCTTAAGGTCTTTAAGGACAGCCACCATCTCGGTTTCTATTGCATTCATTATATCTCCTTTGCGTGCACGACAAGTTAAATTAATCCATCTATCTCTTTAAGATAATTCTGCTCTATTATCGCTATCCTCTCTTTATCGTCAGACTCTATCCTTTGGCTGAACGAGACTTTGTTTTTAAGCCAAAGTAACTCAAAGCCAAGGGCTTTTAGTATGCCCTTATCATAATTACGGGTACCTTTTGAATACCCAAAGCAGACTTTTCTGGTTTCATAACGCCCCGGAGGCAGACTGTTTGTATTCTCAAAAGTTTTCAGGGAAGCAGCGGAGAGTCCTCCCCCCAGCGTGCAGACAAGATGGTGTTTCTTAGCGGCGGACAAAAGACCGGATACGATGGAGGCTATTTCTTTACTGTTTACGTATTTCTCATCGTATCCCATGGAAAAGGAAAGATCGACTCGTTCGATCACAATGCCTTTTAAAAGGCTTATCTCCGGTATTTTAAGCATACTCTCAAAGTTATTGCACGCCGTTATGGTTTCGATATTACACAACACTTCGATGCCTTTTAATTCGTCAGCTGAAAAGATTTTCTTGACCGCTTGCAGATATTTTCTAAGCGAATAGGCCGATTCGACCATCGGTGCTATCATATAATTGACACCGACAATCTTTGACTCCAGCATATCTCTTACCGATTCGCAGCCGCCTATCTTCAAAGCCAATCCCAATCCGGCGCTAAGACTGATCTCCTTAAGACGCAGCAACTCTTCCAGTTTGGTCCCTTCTGCCTCGAATTCGGCTCTGACCGCGAGCGCGGAATATTTTTCCTTTAGTTCTTTAAGGATATCAACCATATGCAATTCGAGTGAGTTCATCTTTTATTCTCCTCTCAAAGATTATTAGTCAGGCAACGGTTCAACAAGCATATTAGACAGAAATTCTTCTCTCGGCAAGAAAGGGAACATATCTTCCAAAGGCTTAGATACCATTCTACCGTCAGATCTCAATTGTGAAGATACCTTTGGTATAAAACGCTGGTTTTTTGAAAGTTTAACTTCGCACAGTACCGGCCCGTCACAAGAAAGCACTTTAAAGATAACATCTTTCATTTCGGTGTGATTGTCGATAGAAAAAACGGTAAAGCCGTAAGCTTCCGCGACATTAATTATCTGTGGAAAAGTTACACCGCTACGCGGATCGCACGCAGTATAACTGCCTTTAAAAAATGATTCCTGTGTCTGCCTAATAGAAATATAACCGTCATTGTTCAAAACGAATATTTTAATCGGTAAGTTATAACCGATTATGGTTTGGAGTTCTTGTATATTCATTTCTATGCTGCCATCTCCTGCTAAACATACCACCTGCCTACGGTCGTTGGCGATACAAGCGCCTATGCTCGCCGGTAGGTCATACCCCATCGAAGCGCAGCCTGAATTCCAGAATACGCGCTGACCGTTCTTGACAATCCCTGCCTGGAATAAAGTAACGCAGGCTGTTCCATTGGCAGAAACGATTACATCCGTTCCGGGCAGAGATTTTGTAAGAGCACCCATAAAACAATACGGATTGACTCTTTCTCTCTCATGCCAATATTCATCTACTACCACAGGATATCGTTTTTTTCTTTCTTCACACCAGGATAACCAGGCGGAATAATCAGGCAACTCTGCCGCGGAGGACTGCTTCAGCAGTTCTTTTAGGAAATCCCCGGCGTCTGCCTGAACCGATAGGTCCGGCTTCAGCGTAGGTTTTAACAGCTCGGCGCGGTCAATATCCACCACCACCTTACGGGCGTTCCTCGCGAAGACTTTCCAATCATAACTTACCTGCCTTACATTATTGCGGGAGCCCACGGAGATCGCCAGGTCCGAATTCTGCAAAGCAAAATTGCCGAAACGCGTCCCCAATGTTCCTATTCTTCCGGCATAAAACTTGTTGTCCGAAGGGACCAGATCATACCCGCAGAATGTGGTCACCACCGGAATACCGCTTGCTTCTATAAAACGCCTGAATATCTCTATGCTTTTCGATAATCTTATTCCGTGCCCGGCAATAAAAACCGGGCGTTTTGCGGATTTCAGCAGTTTTATCACTTCGCAAACCTGCGCTCCCAGAAACTTCCGGTCAACTACCTGTTCATCTTCACCGTTTTTGTAATCCTCGAGTTTGTTCTCGTCAATAAACGCCGCCTGGATGTTCAAAGGGATATCCAGCCATACCGGACCGGGACGCCCGTGGGTTGCCAAATAGACCGCTTTATCAAGGTAGTATTTTATTTTCTCCGGCCTATGCACCATTATCGCGTATTTCGTGACCGGTTTGACAATATCCACGATGTTTATTTCCTGGTCGCCCAACTGCCTCAAACCTATATCCGGACAGGAAGCGATCGTTGTTTCCTCTTTAACCTGTCCGGATATATACAAACAGGGGATTGAATCCAGCCATTGTCCGATGACCCCAGTCAACGTATTAGTACCTCCAGGACCGCTGGTTACGATAACCACACCCATCTTGCCGGAAACTCTGGCGTATCCTTCGGCGGCCATCGCCGCCGCCTGCTCATGATGCGGACAGAAGTAACTAATCCCCGGCTGTTTACCGGCGGAATCTATCAAATGCATCGCTCCGCCGCCGGAAATCATAAAGATATCCTTGACAGCGTACTCATCCGCCAAACGTTTCATTATATAGTCGCTTAATTTAATCATAGATTATTTGTCTGATAGCAAAAATGACCTATTTAAAGCGGAAACATTGTAAGAATACCAATAATAAAGCTTTTGTATTGCCGTGTCAATAGACGTAAATTGTATGTTTTTTATCTCCCCCCGCAACCGAGCGTTATTTCCGCTATATTCCAATCCCCGCCCCGAAGTCCCCACGGTTATAGGCACAGCCTTTTCGGCTATCTTTCTTACCTTACCGGCCAGTTCAAGCAGTCCTACCGCCGAATCCGGGGTTACGTTATACGCCTTGTATTTCCCGGACGAGGTAAGAAAATAGTCTATTACCGGCATCAGATCGTCGATATAGAGATAGTCTAATAAACGGTCCTGACGCAGAGTAATCGGCAGACCGAACAATGCCTTGCATATAGCGTTGGAAATAAAACGTATGGCATAATCCTCGTATTTGCCGAAAATCCCAAAAATTCGCAGTTCCGTCACATTATCCAGATTCTCTATCTCTTTCGCGATAATGTATTTGGAAAATCCTCCTTCATCCTTCGGCATATACATACCAAAATCATCTTCTTTTATTTTAGCCAGATTCTGAGATGTCCCATATACGGCCCCGGAACTCAAAAAAATCATTTTACCGAAAGAACTTCGGTTACGTAAGATATTGTGGAACATCCGCAGATTAATGAAAAGCTGCTTTGAAGGATCTTTGGAATTCCTGTGCCCGGGCCGCACGGCGCTGTGTATCACTGCATCGAATTTGTGCAGATTGAAATACGCGCGCACGGCATTCTCGTCGGTCAACTCCAGTTCGGCGTGAGTCGGAAAGTAAACGCTGTGCGATTTACTCAAATATTCTATGAGGTTGCGTCCTATAAAGCCGCTTCCTCCTGTCACCACTATTTTCATTTTTATTTAATGATTATCAGACATCAAATATTATAGCCGGCGCTAAGCGCGTCCTTATAAAACATTTTTACCGTATCCAAAGAAAGCTCCTCGAGGTCTTTACCGATCATCGCCAGCTTTTTCAAAATATCATTGGTAACAGTAATGATCCGACATCCGCAGGAATCAGCCTGGAATATATTCAACAATTCACGGGAACTCGCCCATAGCAACTCCGCGTTTCGATTTGACTTCAATATATCGGCGGCTTTTTGCATATAAGGGACGGGATCGCGGCCGGTATCAGCAATTCTTCCTGCAAAAACAGAAACTATGGTATTTGTCTCAAGTGATATAGCTTCCGCAACGGCTTCCACTTGTTCAAGCGTCAATATTGCGGTTACATTAAGTGCTATCCCATCACCAGAAAGTCTTCTTATCAAGCCGACGGACGATTCACCTTTTGTATTGGTTATCGGTATCTTGACATTGACGTTTTGTCCCCAGCTTGCGATTTTCCTGGCCTGCCTTTCCATAACATCGAATTCATCGGAGAAGACCTCAAAGGAAATAGGTAAATCGGTTATCTCTCTTAAAACTTCCTTCGCGAAGGCTTCGTAATCCATGACATTCGCTTTTCGCATCAAGGTGGGATTTGTCGTAAATCCTTTCACAATACCTTCTTTATAAGCTTTCTTCATATCGTTGATATCGGCGCCGTCGGCGAACAGCTTAACATGCAAATCTTCTAGTGAAGTCATCCCTGTCTCCTATAGTTGAACTAAGCAACTTCAGACTTAATAATATTTACTGCTTCCCGCAAATCGTTAACCTTAAAGTCCGGCATGCAGTTGATAGTCTCCTGCCGCGAACTATTTGGATCAATCACCTTGATTGTTTTCATCCCGGCGCTATATCCGCAAATTACATCTGAATCCCTGTCTCCTACTAACCAACAAGCTTTCAAATCCAATGAATGTTGCCGTGCCGCCTTTTCTATAAACAACGTCCCTGGCTTGCGGCAGGCGCATTTTATAGACAAGTCCGGGACAATCCCCGAAGGATGATGATAACAATAAAAGTAATCCGAGAAATAAATTTTATTCTCCGTCAAAATTGCGTGTAGCTTTTCCTGGATCGCGATTATGTTCTCAAATGACGTCTTTCCTTTAGCGAAACTCGGTTGATTGGATATCAGGAACAACTGTACTTTTAAATCCTGCAGTTGTTTCAATGAATCGATTACCCAAGGGAACAATTGAAAATCCACCGGACGATGCGGAGATTCCCATTCTCCGGTAGCCGGGTTGAGAACATTATAATTCAACACCCCGTCTCTATCCAAAAAAACGGCGCGGTTCATTACTTAACTGACTCCCATTTCATATCATAGACTTTTAAATCCGGATGTGAAACTATCATATGCCATATCACGGCCTGAAAAGACTCCGTATGTGGAGTGACAGTCTCTGGGTCAAGCGTGGGAATTATGACGGCGGCATCCGCGACCTTTGCCGTATATCCGCCGTCACGTCCTACTACACCGATGATCTTCGCTCCGATCTCCCTGGAGTATTTCAGCGCCTGCACGAGATTGTTGCTGATGTTTTTCTCGGCATTCCCACCCCCGACGGAGAAAACAAAAACACAGTCATTGGGACTGATCTTGCTGCCTTTCAGCCAGTTCAAAAAAGACGAATCCCATCCGTCGTCATTAACCCTGGCCGTGAGTTCGGAAACGTTATCGGTGGGAGAATACGATTCAATCCCGGCGATCTTACGAAAATCGTTAACCGCATGACCGGCATTTCCGGCCCCTCCTCCTACACCTAAAATAAACAATCTTCCGGATAACTTTCGGATACTGATAAGGATATCGACCATTTTTCGCACGCTGTCCTTATCAATAAGCCCCGTTATATCCCCCGCCTGTTTTAAATATTTTGTGATGTATTCATCATAATCCTTCATTATCCTTCTCCTGTTTTAATTTAGCAGAGAATCAAAAGCGTCTTACAGATAGCGTTTAAAATTCTCGTCATCAGCGAATAGTTTACTTCTTTCCATGATATAAACTACCTTTCAAGGGTAATTGCGGTGTTATTTCTTTTCTGCTTACAATTATAATAGACATAATAATTAAAATTACAATATTAATGGGCATTGAAATACTAATATCACATGCACCGGCATCTGAGAAAACTTTATTAAAGAAATAATAGTCTTTAGGAATAAGCAATAATGCAAACATAAGTGTAAAGAATAAATCCTTTCTATCGGCATGAGGACTGGACACAAATAAATAAAGTGGTAAAAAGATATGTATTAGCTTATAATCAACGCTTATATATGGAAGAAGTAGCATTAATGCTGTCACAAGAAACACTTTCTCCCATAATTCTTTCTTATGGAATAACAGATAAATTGAAACTACTATTGTAAGAAATAGTGAACTCCACTGATAATATCTTAAGAAAATGAACATATCGACATTCTTTAGATAATGCCATTTAATAAGCATCAGTTTAATAAATGAAAAAATGCTTAATCCACGCTGTACTAAAGAAGTTTGGCATACAGAGACATTATTGGCGATATTAAGCCCTGACAATAGGAAATTCAAATTAGCTATAACGCCTCCTTTATGAAAGCATAAACCTAACATTGAAATCGTAAAAGTAAATAAGATTAGAAACAAAAAATCCTTATATCTTTTATCAGACAGGAGAATAAGAGAAAATAGCAAAGGGTATCCTTTGAGCGCAATTGCAAAGGAAAGAAAGAGAGTTGACAAAAATCTATGCTTCTTATAGAAAAATATATATAATGCTAACAAAATAAATAACAACCCTTCAATGTTACCACGATCGATAATAAAAAGAAACGGGTATGTTAAAAAGGTTAATATCAAAATAGAAATATGAGATTCAAACTTATTCTTAAGCGAGAGAAAAAAGAAATTTAAATAGAAAAAAAGAGAAATAAAAATTGTCAAAAAACATGTAAAGGTTAAACGAGGGAATAATGAAAAAAGATAAAAAAGCAAATTTGCAAACGGGAAATAATAACTGTTCGGACCAGTTTTGGTTAAATATGGATTAAATCCTTCCAATATTCTACAGGTGTTAAAAAAATCATTAAACTTATCAATGGGGATAAATAAAAATGTGGTATAAGGATATCCTCTGCCGCAGTATGCACTCATAATATAATGGAAAAACACACTTAGAATAAAACCTAAGAAAACAATCAAAGATATAATTCTGATTTTATCTTCTCTCAGCATGCTGTATCCTTTCTATTTACCATAGTCATCTTCTCTACAACTATACTGCCACCAATTCTTTAAAATCAAAAGACAAACTTAAATTCCCCGGGACTAATGGGGAGCGCTTTCTTTCTTTTCACAGAATACAAATGAAACTTAGGTAGACGTTCTTTTGACCACTTGCCGATACAACTCGGGAGTATCAATTGCCGTTACATTCCGCTCCATTTTAACTCCAACAATTTTCTTTTTATCGGCAATAAATCGAGGGATGATATCTTTACCAAAATCACTAAAGCCTAAAGGGATCGCTGATATTAATTCTGGTTCTAGAATATAAACCCCAGCATTAACCCAATGGCTTGGAATGTTTTGGATAGTGGGTTTCTCTATAAAGGCACGGATAACGTCAGTATCATCTAAAATAGCAATGCCACTCTGTGAAACATCTGTAAGATTAAATAAAGCCATAGTCATATCGGCGCTTAATTCGATATGTCTATCGCGAATTCTCTTAAGATTATAATTTGATATATTATCAGCATAAATCACGAGGAATCTTTCATCGGAAAGTTGGTCAGCGAAATTTTTGATAGCACCAGCAGTCCCTAAGAGAACAGGTTCGTATTTATATATTATTTTTACGCCTAATCTTTCTCCGTTCCCCAAATACCTCACAATCTTCTCTGGCATATAGTGTAGATTGATCAAAATATCCGTGATGCCGAAAGATTTACACATCTCGATATTATGCACGATAATTGGCCGATTATCGACAATCATCATCGGTTTCGGACAATGCATCGTCAAAGATTTCAATCTTTCGCCTCTTCCGGCTGCCAACAGAACTGCCTTCATCTCGCTATCATCAGATGTTTCTTTACAGAATTAATAATGTTTGGTAACCGGTCTTTAAATAATATCACAGGATGCCATTTAATAAGATCGGTGGCAAGACGGTTGTTATAAATAAAACCATAATCGTCACCTGCCTCGTTTTTAATCTTAGCTTGAGGTGAAATCATATTAATAAGCTCTAAAACTGAAAAACAATTCTTTACTCCGCCACCAGCGTTTATTTTTATACCTCTATGTTCACTTAATACAAGCATCTCAATCAACCGTCCCAAGTCCTCAACGTGTAATAAATCCCGTACCTGCTTCCCTTTATTGGTTACAATTACAGGTTCTTCTGTTAATATTGATTTAATTATTCTAACTACCCAATTCCCTTTTGGATGATATGAATCAGTATAACATGCCGATAATCTAATAATTATCGAATTGGGATACGATTCTGAAATTACTTCAGAAATCATTTTTGATTTAGCATAAATTGTTTGCGGTTTATAAGGGAATTCATCATCCACAAAGAAATGCAAGGCGTATCTCGTATCTAATTCTTGAACGTCTGTTTCGGTATAAACAATACCAAAAACATCTTTTGTTGAAATTTGGATAAATTTTATCTCTGATCCCTGGATCTGTTTTAAAATATTACAAACACCTTCGACATTCACTTGATGGCTGGTTGAATTTAATTGGTAGGACATAGAAACCCGGTCGCATACCACGGCACAATTAACGATTACATCAATCCCTAAAGATTTCAGGTCTGAAATACTAAGCTTTGAAATATCCTGTTTTCTTCCCCATCCATATACTTTATGACTTTTTTCGAAATACTTAAATAGACCACTGCCAAGATACCCTTCATGCCCTACTATTAAGAAATTCATATTGCCCTTTCAACTTGAGCACGTAAGTCTTGAGCTACCTTGACACATGTAATAACTTTAGCGGAGAAAATAGACCAACATCCTTTACCATGATTAGTTACTTCTGTCAAACGAGCGTCTTTCTCTAATCTAGTAGCATCAACCACTCTATCTACTAAAATAGAACGGATATACTTGGCATTTCTTAGAATGGGGATATATTTCGAACAAGTCCTTTGAATATTCTCCCAATTTGTTTCAATAACCAAGTTGCGTTGCATAAGAGGTACAGTATTATACGTACTTTCCCGGATTAACTGTGAAGATATCACATGTGCCAACAGATATTGGTTCGTTGTACCCAATGGTAAAAATGAAGGGAATGGTCCATCTTGTACTGTAATTCCTATACGTGGGTCGCCAGGTAATCCAATAACATCTAATTCCTGTAAATTGAATTGGCAAAGACGCTTTTTAAAATTAAACCATTCACAAAAGCAATTATAACCGCCATAGGTAGCGTTAATAACAAAATTAAATTTTGCTCTTTTAATTTTCTTAGGATCGCTTGTGTATGAGAAAAAAAGTGTCTTCTTTTGACTATCCTCGATACATCCTCCTAATACCCGAGAATTAAAAAGTACTTTGAGATATTTCTGAGTGGACAGACGGTATAAAATCATTTCTTTAAGAATATTAAAATCATACACTGCTTCTTTTACACGTAAACAAAGCGCTATTTCATTCTTGTTTAGAATGCCGTCGACTGGCCATGCTTCATCAAAGGAAAGATTTAACTCTTTACAAAATTCAATATATTTCTTAGGAGTAGTCTTTGTATTACTCTTTGCTATACAATAGTAATTGCTAAAATTCCAAACCAGGGATTTTCCATATATAGTCTCAAAACTCTCCTTACAAGCTAAACATTGAAGAGCGGTCTCGGGACTGCGTGGATAGTGAAAGCCGTAGTGATGTCGATTATGATTAGCATAAGTAGCGCCTGTTAATAAACCGTTGCTTTGTTCAAAGATTGTTACATCGTATTTGTTTGCTAACTCAAGTGCAGTGGAAATTCCAAATATACCACCGCCGATAATTGCTATAGTAGGTCTTTTCACAACATACCCTTTCTAAACTATTGGGAATAAACCACAGAACATCCATTAAATTCAAATTGCCACTCCATTTCAACCAAACCTTTTTCAACCATTCTCTTTCTGAAGTTAAGTTGCTTCTCTGGTGGGACGTAAAATAGAAAATATCCTCCTCCACCTGCTCCCATTACTTTTCCTCCTAAGGCTCCTGACTTGATTGCGAAAGCATATAAACTATTAATAAATGGACTTGACATTTTGCTAGTTATAGCCGCTTTCGTATTCCAATGGTCATCCAAAAGTTTGCCGAAAGTATCAAGATCGCCTTTTAACAAACAATCCCGTGACAAGAATCCAATTTCTTGAATGCGCTTCATACATCTCACAGTATCTTTTTTCTGTTTATTACATTTGCTGTTTTGATCTTGTAAAATCCTACTTGCATTTCTCAAAACTCCTGTAAAGTATATAAGTAGATTATTTTGTAGGTGCTTGAAGCTTATCTCTTCCATTTCTAAGGATTCAGCTTTTACTTTACCAGTTTTATCTATATCCAATGTGATTATCCCCCCTAACGCAGCTACATATTGATCTTGTTTTCCAGATGATCTTTTTAGCTCTTCAATCTCAATATGACAAGCTATTTCAGCTACGTCGGTACGTTTTACTTCAATTTTCTCTACAGCGTTTAGTAAAGTTAAAGCACCCACCACATATGCGCCAGACGATCCCATTCCGCTACTTCCAGGGATATCGGAAATAGAGTGTAATTCAAATCCATTCAATAAGTTATATCTGGCGAAACAACGAGAGAGTAACTCATGCTTAATTTCCGATACATTATCGCAAATTTCAATTTTAGAATAACTCAACCAAAATTTTTTGTCAAACGGCCGCGCTGAACCAAAGAAATAAATATATTTATTAATTGCGGCGGAAATCAAAAAGCCACCATATTGCTGATACCATCCCGGAAGATCTGTCCCTCCACCGCCTAAAGTAATTCTTAATGGAGAACGTACAATTTTCATAGAGAGCTCCTTTGACATACCATAAACTTCGATGGAAAAACAGTTATTATAAGATCAGCAACCCATGAAAATCTTACTGGATTACGCCGATAAAGACCTTTTTGGAATTCAATCCGGGACTGAACCCATAAACTAAATAGTGATAGGACCGTTGTAACAAGAAACCTTATCGGCTTTTTAGGCACACAGCGAGAAGCTTCTTCATGCACATAATCTACAGGGACTTCCTTTATTTCAAATCCTAAGCCGTATGTCTTAACTACCATCTCTGAGTTCCGTAATCCATCGTTTTCTAAGCATAACTTTGGAACAATTCTTGTAAGCACAACCTTCTTGTATAACTTGAAACCTATTTGAGGATCGTAAATACCACCCTTGAATAATAATCGAAAAAGAAGCGACATAAAAAAGGAAAGCAATCTACGGAAAAAAGATTTATTCCTTATTTTCCCTAAATTGCCTCGTAGAATCCTAGATCCCATAATCATATCATAGTCATCAATATATTTTAATAAATTCTCAAATTCTCTTGGATGAGTTGCACAATCCGCCTCCATATGCCCCACTAATGAATAATTTGCAGCCTTAAATCCCGCAATGATTGCATGCATAAATCCAACATGCTTCTCCTGAATTAATTTGATTGAGTTATCAACCTTTTGAAATTCTGAAACTATGGTAGATGTTTTATCTATACTACCATCATCAACAATGATAATCTCAACCTGAAATACCGTTTGGCTATTTTTCCAAGAAAGAACTTCTTTTAATGTCGGAGGTAGCCGATCTTCTTCATTGTAAGCCGGAATGATTATCGATAATTCAAACATTTTTTGCACTAGTATATGTAGCTTTCTTGACGTTTATGTCTTAATTTAAGCGGTTATCTTAGTGTACATTCCATTTCATGAATGACAAAACAGGCGGCTATCCGTATGATTGTTCTAAAAGGCTAATTAAAGTATTGGTATCCTTTATGTTACGCAGAGTCATATTTGTCCTGATAAATATATAGCTTCTGCTTTCGGCTAAGATTTTGTCTCTTTTCAATCTTTTTATCACTAATCCATCTAAATCAGCTTTTCTCGCGATAAGCACGACTTCGTTATTTTGAGGTAAACTTAACCATTGTGCTGGTGACCATTGATCCATAAATTTAATACCTGGAATCATTGAAGCAAATATAAAATCATTTGTCCTGTCAATATAACGGTATTTCCCAAACATTTTACCATTACGATAACCACGCGGCATCGAAACATAAACATATTTCTCTGCTAATTCTGGACACTTTGTAAATGTATCAAGAACTTTTGTATCGATAAATCCTTTATATTTTTGACTATCCCGTAGAAACAATATCAAAGAAATACTTACAAGTATAATAGCTAAAATTGGTTTCAGATTTTTCTTTGATATTCTGGTATCATCATTACCTATTACAAATACGAACAATGCAAGAATAGAAAGTATAAACATAGCAACCATTTTGTTATAGAAGTAATTAACGGGAGGATAACCACCGGGAGTATAAAACTTATAAATATTGATCAGAAAAAACATAATTGGAAGAATTAGCAAAGTGAGAAAGAAAGATTTGTCTTGACGTTTTCTAAGAGCAAGTATAATTTCATAAATCACCCAAGCCGATGCTGGTAGAACAACAAGCATTTCAAATAAATTCCGTCTTACCAAATGTATAGCAAGAGCATCATCCAGATAAGAGGATATTTTTGAGAATATATTTGTCAATCCTACAATATCTGATGGTAACATCCAGGTAGGCAAAGGATAACCAACATTGCTCATATTACCTACATTCAAAATCGTATATTTTATAAACGTTATCCCAATTGGAAAAACAAAGATTATAGACATCATTGCAGTAATCATGACAGTAACATCTAATGGAATCATTTCTCGGGAATAGAACAAATCAAAAAGAAAGCAGCCCAAAATAAACATTACAGCCAAAATAAACGCTTCGCTATAAACAGAAAGTGTTCCGCTAAAAAAAAGAAATAATAATGCAATAATTGAAAAATTTATTCCTCTTGGCTTGCATTTCTGCATTCGTAGATGAAGAAAGAGAGCAAACACAAGATTGATAAATATTAATGCTAAGACTTGCGGGTAGAATCCTTCATTCAGAAAATTTAGTATAGCGACATTAGAAACGCCGAACACCGAATATAAAAACACAAAGTTTCTTCTGTTTTTCTCCGCTGACAGAAAAGAATATAGTATAGCAAGCGAAACAATTCCACTAAAGAAAAGTATATATGCACTTACGAAGATAATCTCATAAGGTTGCACTCTACATAATTTAGCGATTGAAGAAAATAACAAAGGGACTCCCCAACGTAATGTTTTTAATAAGATCTCGTTTGTGAAGGGATTAGTAATCTCGGCTAAGTTGTACCCCCCGAACAAATGGTTTGCTGAAGACAAATATGCAGCCGTATCAGGACTTAAACGATGATATAAAAAACCATTTCGAAAGGTATCCAAATAAATACTTATAATGATTACCAATGTTAGAAATATTAAAGCGGCGAGCGCTGAACTCTTGCGATTCACCCTAAAGGGGATGCTAATAAAATGGAACCGTAAGTTTGTGAAAAAAAATATTACGGCTGACAAACTTAAGATACTAATAAGTACAATGGTATACCAACCTATATTGACTTTGTAAAACAAAAAAAACACACCCACAAGTATAATTAATATACTACCCACAATGGGCGAAAGTGAAAAGGAAAGCAAAACCGGGAATGATCTTTTTCTCAAAAAGCAACAAGTAAAACCTAAACCAGTTAATGTTAGAAAAAGATATACTTTTAGAAATATAATTAGTTCCATAGTAAGGTGTAATATTCCCTCAAATGCTAAATTTAAACCATTTCACTGTCAGTTTTATACCATCCGTAACCTTAACTTCAGGTCTCCACGCAAGGATTCTTTTCGCTTTATCAGAATCCAAATACTGATGCCTGATCTCGTATTTTGCCTTGTTCAATATCCGATAGTCAGGCCGCCCTTTCAACACCTTCCTTATCTTGTTCAAGAGCTCTATTACCGTAAGAGGATTTTCATCGCTAAAATTAAAGGCTTCCCCGTTTAAGTTGAGTTTTTTAAGTTTTTCCGCCAGCAAAATATAGCCGTTTACGATATCGTCAACATAGACATAATCGCGCGTGAATTTGCCGTCGCTGCGTATATCCAGTACTTGGGCAGACAAGGCGCAGCGGATCGCGTCCGGGACTATACGGGAAAGATTAAAATCGCCGGGGCCGTAGATGTTGCCGCAGCGAGTTATCGCCAGGGGAAGGCCGTAGGCGTGGGCGTAGCTATGCGCTATCAGATCCGCGCAGCTTTTAGAGGCGTCGTAAGGGTTCCTCCCTTGTAAAGGCGCATTTTCGGTATAAGGTAGCTTCTTATGGCTCCCATAGGCTTTATCGCTTGAAGCGACAACCACGGCTTCCATCCCACCCTGCTGCCGCGCCGCTTCCAGGACTTCCCATGTCCCGGCGATATTCGTCTCGAATGTGCGCCGCGGATTATTATGACTCCGCCCCACGATCGCCTCCGCGGCCAGGTGAAAAATAACATTTATGGAATGTTTCTTTAATATCCTGGAAACCAGGGCGTAATCCGCCACGCTGCCTTTATAAACAGTAATTTCCCGGTAATCTTGCGCTGTCAGAAGAGTATCTTTGCGGAAGGTTTTTATGTCTAAGCCGGCGATCTTGGCGCCGGATTTAAGCATAGCACGGGTAAGATTAGAACCTAAGAACCCTTCGAAACCGGTAATCAAAACTCGCTTATTTCTCCAGAATGATCTTCTCATATAAATTCCTTTAAATTTCTTAACGATATATCATCCAGGGGGGATTTTCCTTTTCCCAGAGCTCTTCCAGTTCTATCTTGTCACGCAGGGTGTCCATGCATTTCCAGAACCCGGTATGTCTATAGGCATTCAATTGGCAGGATTTAGACAATTTCTCCAGAGGATCTCTTTCCCATATCGATGAGTCGTCTCCAATATAATCAAAAACCGCCGGTTCCAACACGAAAAACCCGCCGTTTATCCACGCCCCGTCGCCCCTGGGTTTTTCCAGAAAAGAATGGACTTTACCGGAATCGCCTATATTCAGGGCCCCGAACCTGCCGGCGATCTGCACCGCGGTAATGGTAGCTTCCTTCCCACTTTTTTGATGGAACGCTATCAATTCTTTGATATTTATGTCTCCTACCCCGTCCCCATACGTAAGCAGGAAGGTCCCGTTTTTAACATATTCCTTTATGCGCTTAATCCTGCCTCCAGTCATAGTATTCAAACCTGTATCAATTAAAGTAACCTTCCACGGTTCGGCTTTAGACCCGAGAACGTTCATCTGATTGTTTGAGAGATCCAGCTCGATGTCTGAAGAATGCAAGAAATAATTGGCGAAATATTCCTTGATCACGTATCCTTTATAGCCAAGGCAAATTATAAAGTCATTGAAGCCGTAATGTGAATAAAGCTTCATTATATGCCAGATAATCGGTTTACCTCCGATCTCGATCATCGGTTTGGGAATACTGCCTGTTTCTTCGCTGATCCTTGTCCCTCTGCCGCCTGCTAATATGACGACTTTCATTTTTAGTCACTCCTTTTAGAAAAATAGCATGTAAGACAGGCGTTTTGTTATCGTCTGCTTGCCGGAGGCTCTACGCGGTGAACTGCTTCCCCATCGCGGCCGCGAGTTTCGCCGGGTCTTCAATCAGGTCGGTGGCAGACCAGGCGTCCAGGCAGTAATACTCCGCCCCCAGGATTAACGGCTGCCTCATTTTACCGGGATCGGAACACACCAGGAGAAAGAAAATCCAAATACAATGCGTTAGGATAACACTGCCTTAGCCATGTGGATTTTCCCGATCCCCGAGGGCCAAACAAGAAAAAACTTTGTTTTGGGAACTGAATAAATCGCTTGACAATGTCCATTTATCAATCCTTTTTGGAGATGCTATCTCCATAAATATAGCACAGGCGCTCGGCCAGAACAATAAAACTTCACACACCACGCAATGGCCAATGGCTAAAGGTAAATCGCCTTTAGATAACGGTGTTTTACATTGCCGCAGCCGATACCGGCTTCGTTACCCTATCCGTTGCCGAGTCTTCCAACAATATTCCCCATCGCGGCCGCGAGTTTCACCGGGTCTTCGATCAGGTCGGTGGCAGACCAGGCGTCAAGGCAATACCTCTGCACGTAATCATATTTCAGGTAACCGTAACCGGCATCGCCCCAGGCTTTTCCCCAGGAATTCTTGAACTTGAACAACCCGGTTTTGTCGTTATAACCGCAAACGCAAACGGCGTGCCCGCCCAGTTCTTCTTCATTTTTGCGCGGCATCGGGACTTTGCCGTCTCTGGCCGTCTTTTCGCTCAACCAGCCGGAAAACACAAGCATTCCGCCGAGAAAAGGCCCGTTTATCAGCAGGCTTTTCTTCATCTCTTTAACATTCTTCAGGCGCGCGTAGGCCTTGATGCGGTATTTCAGCGCCTGAGAATCGGCGTTTCTTTTGGGTTTATCCGTCTGATAGGGCTTATATGGCCAGGTTGACTCCAGGCAGGCGCCATTCTTAAAAAGCACTTTCATCGCCACCCTGGGATAAGTGCCTTCGCTCTCCGGTATCCCGTCCAGCTTTTTACAATTGGCATATACGTAACGTGGCGAAAGCGGAACGTATCTGCGGTATTCTTTACCGTCAAAATACTCTTTGACCCCGACCGTCCCGGCAAAAGCCACGCAGGTCCCTTCCGCCCCCTGGTCCCGGACAGGAGACATCTCCGGGCCATAATCCAGGCGCGGCGGGAGTTTAACCACCGGCAAAAGCAAACCCATAGGGATATCCCGAGGATCCTGATAATCCTTCAGGCACCCCAGTTTAAAAACATGCGCCATTGCTATATTATATACTTATAGAAGAAAAAATCAATTGAAGAAAACTGCATTTTTGGGACAACGCACGGGGTCCGCCAACCTTCCAGTGGCGGGACGGTCCAATTGCGATTCTCGACTATCGGAAACTTCGGCCGGCCTTGCCGTTAGACAAAAAAAACCGGACGGTTGGCAAAAGCTGGACCGTCCGGTTAATGATCTTACAAAAGGTGCTTACTAGATTTCCGGCTGCGCCACGGATTGCGCCGAAGAAAGCGCGGAGTTCTGCGCGGCAAGCCAGGCCGAATAAAGCCCGTCGGCATACGAAACTATGGACGCCGAAGCGTATCCATTATGGAAATAATCCTGCATAACTACGGCGTAGGTCGGGTCAACCGCCAGCATGCCGGTCTGGGTGTTGAGCGCGATCCCTGAACTTATCTTGAGATCGCTCAAATTAACGTAGGAATACTTCACGTTATCCGCGAACGCCCTGAAGGAATCGGTTATTCCCTTATACGGATTGACTCCTTCCTGGAAATATTCGGCCGCTTCGTTTTCAAGGCGGGAGAGGCCGTTCTCTATCTCGAAAAACGCGGCGCTCATCTGCATTTCCTGCAAGAATTTATCGGGCAGATACTCCACCGGCAAACAGGCCCCTTCGGATTCGGAAGTTTCCTTTTCCGGAACATTGAGCTGCGCCAGGCCGGTACCTTCCACGGGCGCCGTCCCTTTCCCGTCGTCGTATAAGACCGAAATAGCCTCTTTGACCGCTTCGACGGCCGCCTCCTTATAGCCTTCCACGATGGAATCCAGGACTTCGCCGCGTTTTCCGTTGAGCTCGTATTCTTTCAGGAAATCGGCGTCAAAGCGCACCTCTATGCCGCCTCCGCTGTCGCGGGTGATAGAAACAGGAGAATTATCGAACGTCTGTCCGACCGTGATAATGTCGTAATCGAAATCAATGTTGAAGTCCGTCAGCGCCCAGGCATCCGCGAAAAAGACAGCCGATTCCAGCACCCTCTGGTCAGGGACAAAACCCCATTCTTCAAAAGCCTCATAACAGATATCTCCCGAGATCTCATTCAGGAACTCTTCCCGCAAGGCCCTCACCGATTCTACCGATATCTCGTCTGATTGGGACGCCGGTGTTACCATTGAAGAACCGGACGACTCCTCCATCAGCCCATCGTCAATATAACCGTCGTATGCCGAAACGAAAGAGCATAGGAACAGGGACAGGATAGCGATAAAGAAAAACGGACTTTTGCGCATAAAACCCTCCCATGAAGCTCCCCAGGCTTTAGCCCGGGGTTTCTTTAATACAGGCGCCGTCCAATGGTCAACCACACTTTTAAGCCGTAGGGTGTCGAATTGACACTCTTTTCTCCCTTATGCGTTATATATCAAAGGTAACACAAAATCACCCTATATTTCAAGCCGCAGAGCTGAATTTTGCTTCGTTTTACGTAGAAACCCGCCGGGTTTTTCTGCTTTAAAATAACCCTTCTCTTAACAGTTCCCGAAGCAATTGCTTGAGTCTCGAATCTTTTTCCCTTCAACACCGATTACACTTTTAACATTCCCCTCGTCCGCCAAAGCGGCTGCCTTATCTACCGCCTGCCCTTGTGTGGGAGCGGTAACTTTATGGATCGAACCGTCTTTCATATGCAGTGTTGCCGTAGCATCATCCTTCCCGCTGTTAGATCCTCCTCCGCCGCTCTTGGGAGGTTTTTCCTCTGAAGGCACCGGTTTTTTCTCCGGAGTTATATCATAAGAAACACCGTCCAAAAAGGTCCGCGTGTATTGAGAAGACGGAACAAACTGTTCGTGAGCAACGGCGCTTTCGCTCCTGAACGTGGAGCTAAGCACCTCCTTAGCGACATCGGTCTTCTTATCCAGAGTATATGTCCGCAGGTCGGCGCCGAGTACATCACCCAGGCTCAGTTGCACCGGCCGCTCGGAACTTGTCACAGCCGCCAGCATCTTCTCCTTAAAGTTTATACTACCCAGGTTATCGGAGAGTCCGGATGCCTTCACCGGATCCCCTTCTTTTCCGAAAACCATGAATTTCTCGCCTTCTCTTGTTAGAAGAGAATCCAGTTTATCCTGGAAGGCCGTGCCGCTTTTTTCCGGTATTACGCTATCCCCGGAAAGTTCTACAAGGGGCTTACTGCCGGTACTTGTATCGGCCGCAGCGCTTCCGGTGGGAGTCATGAGCTGACTAATAGTGGTAGTGGCAGTTTCTTTTGTGACGGTATTTTCGTGTTCTCTGATAGTTGCGCCCCCGAAGTAAAACGCCGGGGTGGTGAAAGTAACATCCTCCAAAGTAAGCTTTTGCGTAACCCTGCCGATGCCTTCAACATCTCCCAAGTCGATCTCCTGCGTCCGAAAAACGGACGTTCTGCCGAACGAGCCGTAAGTATCGAGGAAAGAGACGTTGTAAACCGAGTCCCGGGTAGAGCTGTCTATTATGGAAGTCGCACTCTGGATATCGGATACCCTTGACCAAGTGCCTCCGTCTCCGGCTTCCCATCCATAAGAAGCCGGGCTGTTCCAGGACGCGCCGCCGCCCCCGGAATCGGAAGTCGCCGCGATCGTGGAAAACGACGCGGAACTGAACGAACTGCCCCAGGACATAGCTTTGCCGAAAGGCAAAACCGCGCTTAATAATCCTACCCCTAAGATTATAAGCAGATTTTTCATATCACCCTCCTTTTGCCACTATTTTTTTCAGGAGTTCCACGCTTGGCGCCCCTGTGTTTGCCGGTTTAAATAACCGCAAACTAAGTATCAGGTGGCCGTTGGAAGGTTTTGGACTGATAAGATCCAAATTTTTGAGGCGGGACCGGTTTTCGAAGACTTGCAAATGAAGCTCCCCGGATTTGAGCCGGAGATTCTTGCGTCTTGATTAAAATCTAACACATAAAAACATAGTTTTCCAGTTAATCTGCCTACTTTTGCTTAAGTTAACACTTTTTAAAAGAATTTTCATCGCGCCTACTTATATATTCTCTAAATCCATCCCGTTCTAGCCGGAGCGAAAAAAGGGCCGCGATCATAAGACCGCGGCCCCGATTTTTTGGTATTACCGGTAATTACAGCCCTTTTGAAACAATATAATCCACCAGGTCCACCACCCTGCAGGAATAGGCCCATTCGTTGTCATACCAGGCCATTACCTTGGCGAATTTACCGTTTATCACCTTGGTCAACGCCGAATCCACGATACAGGAATGCGTCGAACCGCAGAAGTCCTTTGAAACCAGCGGCTCATCCATGTATCTCAATATCCCTTTCAGCGCCCCCTCTGAAGCCTTCTTGAAAGCCGCGTTCAGAGTCTCCACGCTGGCTTCTTTTTCAAGATTGCAGGTCAGATCGGTCATTGACACGTCCGGCGTAGGCACCCTGATCGCCAGCCCGTCCATTTTTCCCTTCAATTCCGGGATCACGGAGCCGATTGCCTTGGCTGCGCCGGTGGAAGTCGGGATCATGGAAACCGCGGCGGCCCTGGCGCGGCGCAGGTCTTTATGCGCCAGATCCAGGATACGCTGGTCGTTGGTGTAAGAATGGATAGTGGTCATCAAACCGTTTATTATGCCGAAGTTGTCCATCAGCACCTTGGCCATGGGGGCCAGACAGTTGGTTGTGCAGGAAGCGTTGGAGATTATATTATGGCTCTTGGGGTCGTATTTGGCCTCGTTGACGCCTAAAACGATCGTTATGTCCTCGCCTTTGGCCGGAGCCGAAATCACTATCTTTTTGGCGCCGCCCTTCTCGATATGTCCGACGCACTTTTCCCTCTCGGTGAATACGCCGGTGGACTCGACCACTACTTCCACTCCATAGTCCTTCCAGGGTATCTCCGCCGGGCTTTTGCAGCTGACGACCTTGACGGTCTTGCCATTTATCACCAAAGAATCCTCTTTGGCCTCTATCTCGGCGTCGAGAGTGCCGAAAGTAGAATCGTATTTAAGCATGTGCGCCAGCGTCTTGGTCCCGACCGGCAGGTCGTTAACCGCGACGAAGTCGAACTTCGTAGATTTCTTTTGCAGGGCGGCCCTGTAAACCAGCCTGCCGATTCTGCCGAACCCGTTAATTCCTACTTTTACCGCCATTTCCTTTTCCTCCTTCTGTTCGCAAATTCCACCGCGTTGTTGCCGTATTTATGTTCTATTGTTCTATTACTTTGATGTCCTCTTTCTGTTCATTCAAATACTCCGCAGCCGCTTCAGGTGGCGTGGGGATCATGTAAAACCCCGTGCCCCATTCGAACCCGGCGATCCTGGTCAATTTAGGTATAAATTCGATATGCCAGTGGTAGTCGCCCCGCTCCGCGGAATCGCCGTTGACCGGTGAAGAATGTATTATAAAGTTATATGCCATGTTTGGAAAGACTTTTTTTGTCTTTGCCACCACCGCGCGCATTATGGAAGCCAGCGGCAGGCGCTCGTGCTCAGGCATATTGCAAAAATAACCGTTGTGCACCTTGGGCATCACCCATATCTCGAACGGGAAACGGGAAACATAGGGACAGAAAGCCAAAAAATGCTCGTTCTCCGCGACGATGCGCTTTTTCTCCTCTTTTTCCTGTAAAAGGATATCGCAGAACAGACAGCGCTCGCGGTAGTCGAAATAATTCTGCGCCCCTTTTATCTCCTCCATTACATTCTTGGGCACCATCGGCAGGGCGATGATCTGGCTGTGCGGATGTTCGATGGAAGCCCCGGCTTCGTGCCCGTAATTCTTGAAGATCATTATGTATTTGAACCGCTTATCCCGCATCAGGTCCAGCGATCTGCGTATGGCCATGGAAAACACCAGCGCCACTTCACGGTCGGTAAGTTCCGGGAAATCCTTGAAATGATAGGGTGTCTCTATCAAAACCTCATGGGCCCCGACACCGTTGGACATATCATAGATACCGACGCCCCGCCTGCCGAGCTCCCCTTCTATATGCAGGGCCGGGAACCTGTTGGCGACTACCCGCACCCCCCAGCCGGGCGTATTAGGATTGGTGGACGGCTCGCGGCAGACCTCTATTTCCGGCGGGGTCATAGACTCGCTGCCGTAACAGAACGGGCATTCCCCTTCTCCTTTTATCACGTTGGGCTCGTAAACATAATCGCCGGGCGCGTCCGGGTTCTCCGTCTGCACGATTATCCAGCGTCCGGTTATGGGGTCTCTGCGCAGTTCCGCCATTTAAACTTCCACCCCTCTTAAGAAAGACGCGGAATCCTCCGGGGATATCGGGCAGATGTAAAATCCGGTGCCCCATTCGAACCCGGCGATGCGGGTCAACCTCGGCATTATCTCTATGTGCCAATGATAATCGTTGTCTATGGTCCGCCAATAGCCTGTCTTCTGCCTGCGGAAGGGCGCGGTGTGGATAACGTAATTATAGGCGGGGTCGTTCAGCCCTCTTTTTATCTTCAAAAGGGTCTTTTTAAGGACCCCGGCCAGGGCTTCGCGCTCGTTCTGCTGTAACGAGGTAAAGTCAGCGCTGTGCCTCCTGGGGAGTATCCAGACCTCAAAGGGGAACCTGGCCGCGAACGGAGTGATAACCAGAAAGCCGTCCTCATCGAGTATCACGCGGGAACCGCTCTCTGTCTCCTGGCTCACTATATCGCAGAATATGCAGCGTTCATGATACTCATAATACTGCCTGGCCCCGGTAAGCTCCTCTTTAACCCGCTTGGGATTCACCGGCGTGGCTATAAGCTGGGAACGGGTATGATTGATGTTCCCCGCCCCGGCGCTCCAGCCGTGATTCTTGAAAACCAGCACATACTTTAATCTTTTGTCCCTCTCCAGGTCGTTTATTCTGTCTATATAAGCAGAAATCACCCTGGAGATCTGTTCCTTAGGCAAGTCTGCCATATTGGCCACGTGCCGGCTGGTTTCGATTATACGCTCATGCGCTCCTATGCCGTTCATCAGGTCATAAAGACCTTTGCCGCGGCGTTCAAGGTTCCCTTCCACGCGCAAGAAAGGCGAGATGCTGGAAACAACGCGCAATTGCCATCCGGGAGAATTTGCCGGCGTGCCGTGGGGACGCACCGCGTATATCTCAGGCGGAGTTTCGGCTTCATGCCCTTCGCAAAAAGGACAGTTCCCCTCCTGCGGCAGGAAAGCCTCTCTGGAAGCGAAATGCTCCGGCCGCTTGGCGCGCTCGGTGGAGATTATCACCCATCTGCCGATAACCGGGTCTTTTCGTAATTCAGGCATAGCTTAATACTCGTCTATCGTTTATCGGTACTTGAAAATCGAAATTTGACCGTCCGCCACTAAAGTTTTGGCGGACTCCGTGCGCTGTTTAAACAGCTTATTTAACAGCGCACTACCCCGGAAATAAATTCGGGAAGGAAAGGTTGGTTGAGCTCTGTTGCTTACCGCGGCCGATATTAAAGCTCGTCTATCGTTTACAGGTATTTGAAAATCGAAATTTGACCGTCCGCCACTAAAACTGCGGCGGACTCTGTGCGCTGTTACAGCGCACCCCCCCCGGATTAATACGTTACCCAGGTATCCGGTTTGCCGTCCTTATTGTTATCCTTTTCCGCTTTTACCGGTTTGCCGCCTTCATAATAAACCCATTCGTCAATTTTACCGTCGCCGTCAATATCGGCCTCGATGCGGACCAATTTGCCCTGGGCGTCGTAAACCATGCCCCTGTCGGCCTTGCCGTCGTTATTCGTGTCTTTCTCGCCTTTGACCGGGACGCCGTTTTCGTAATATACCCACTCATCCATCTTACCGTCATTGTTGGTGTCGGTCTCCACGCGCAGGATCGTGCCTTTTGAATCGTAATACTCGATCCGGTCGATCACCCCGTCGTAGTTCCGGTCAACTTTGGCCTCTTTCGGTTTCACCGACGCCGTCTTATCCTGCGAAGCGGCTGCTGCCTGCGAAGCAGCCAGGGCCTGGCCTGTTACGGCCATTATCATCACGGTTACAGCTAATAAGAAGCTCTTTTTCATAATTCAACTCCTCCTTACCGTATCACTTATCTACCTGATCGACCTGATCACGTAGTAGTCCATCGGTTTCTGCATATCGGTGTAAAGCACCGGCAGATTCAACAGTCCCGCGTCTATTGTAGTAGGCACGTCGCTCATAAACTTCTCGTCTATCTTCGGCCCTTCCGCAAACGCCCAGGCCAGAAGTAGTTTATAACCCCACGGCTGTTGCAGCGCGCGGGCATACACGGAATCGATGAAATCGTTCCTGATGACATCGATATACCCGTAGCCCCTGCTCAAGATACTGCCGTTGGCGCTGCCGCTGCCGTAATTACCGCCGCCCATAAGATGGTTATCGAAAATGACCAGACCCGGAGGCGAAGGCTCGAATATCTCCACACGCTCGGTATCGGCGTTGCTGACGACGGTGCCGCGCAGGTTGGCGGATACTTCCCTGTTCTGTGAACCGGCCCAAACCCACAAACCGCCCGAAGTTATATTCACGTCATACGGATTCTCTATGGTGCCGATAATGCCGCCGGCGCGCAGCTCGGACTTTGCCGTGGCGGTAAAGCTGCCGTTCGCGAGATCAAGAAGGTCTCCACCGGTAGAATTCAGGAATATCCCGAACCCTCCGTTTGCCGCCAGTGTCCCGGTAACGGTATTATTGCCGATCACGATATCGATAACCCCGGCGTCCGTGGTCAGCCCGAAGATACTGCCGAGAGTGACGGCGTCGGTCTCGGATATATAGATACTGCCGCTTACGTTCACCCCGAGAGCGTAATCGTCGATTGTATCGACGGTCGTCTCTATCCTTGCCGGGTCGCCGGAACCGCCGAAACTGCCCAGAGCCGTGAAATACAGCCCTGAAGAAACCAGGTCGGCTGTAAGATCCAGGTCGGAATCGGTTATATTCCAGTCCGAATTCAGGTAAATATCGTCACCGGAGGCGGTCACCACGCCCAGACCTATATTGTTGCTGCCGCTGCCGCCGTCTTCCGTAGTCAAGTATATATCTTTACCTGTCCCTCCGGCGGTCAACTTCTGGGCGGTGAGATCGCCTGCCGCCGTCACCGCCGCCGTTACCTTTATTTCGCCGTTTGCGGTGGACAAACCGGTTGAGGTATTAAGAGCCCCCAGTATCACGCCGTCGTATTCGCTGATGTAAAGATCCGTGCCGACGTTGCCGCCGCTGTAGTCGTCTATGTTGGCGACCCGGGTGTCCAGGTAGTTCGCCGCCGCGCCTACCGCCCCTCCGCTTTGCAGGTGTAAAGAAGCGGCTGCGACGTCAAGCCCGGTGGTATCGGCGTCGGTTATGTCCCCGTCGGAAACCAGGGAGACATCGTCATCGGCGGCGGTAACCAGCCCCACGTTTATGTTGTTGGAGGCGGAACCGCCGTCTAATGTGGTCAAAAGGATATTCCCCGTGCCTCCGGCGGTTACCGAAACCGCGTCCATATCTCCCGCCGCGGTCTTGGCGGAAGTGATGTCGATGTCGCCGGTATCGGTAGTCAAGCCGTTCACCGACCCGAGGCTCACACCGTCGTATTCGATGATATAGATGCTTTCGTAAACATTACTGCCGCTGATATCGTCGATGGTGGAAACCCGTGTATCCAGCTCCAGGCCGCTTCCGTCCCCGCCGACAGTGCCGCCTGCCGCCAGATACAGCCCCGAAGCGACTATATCCGTCACCTCATCATAGGTCAAATCGATAATATCGTCATTCGAGTTCAGTATCACGTCGTCGCCGGATGCGGTAAGCAGGCCCACCGCGATATCGTTGACGTTACCGGTAGAAGCCGCGCCGGCCTGCGATTTCAGGGAAATGTCTCCGCTGCCGCCGGCGGTTACCAGGGTTGCGGTTAACGTCCCGTCTTCGGTCGCGTTCGACTCCACGAAGACCGAGCCGTTATCGGTGGACAAACCGGTGGAGGTCAACGCGCCCAGGTTAACCCCGTCGTATTCTTTGATGTAGATATTGCCGGCCACGTTCTCCGTCGCGGAATAATCGTCGATATTGTTGACTCTCGTGTCTATGTAGTCGTCTGTGGCGCCCACATCTGCGCCTGCGGTCAAATAGAGCCTCCCGGCGTAAATGTCCACTCCGCTATCACCGTCGGTAATCGAACCGGCAGCGTTCAGGTAAACATCATCGTCAAGCGCGGTTATCAACCCAACAGCGATATCCCCCGAACTGGTGGTCAGGTAAATGTCTCCCGCGTCTCCGGCGGTCACGGAAGAAGCGGTCAATGTTCCGGCTGCCGTAACATGGATGTCCCCGTTATCGGTTGACAGGCCGTTCACCGCGCCGAGCGTGACTACGTCGGACTCGTTGATATAAATCGAGTTATGGACGTTGGCCGAGGCCGACCTGTCGTCTATAGTGGAGACCGCTGTATCCACATAGTCGCCAAAAGTCCCGACACTGCCGCCGGCTTCCAGGAGCAAACCGTAGGCCGTAATATCCACCGCGCCAGCGCCGTCGAGTATGTCGTTGTCGGAAGACAGGGTTATGACTGCGGATGCGGTCCCTGCCGTAACAGCGCCGAGTTGAATATTGTTCAGCCCGCCGTTGCCGCGATTGGTAATAAGGGTGATGCCGTTGGAATTGTCGGTAGCGACCGTGACAGCGGAGGCCGTCAGGGTTCCGTCGGCGTTATTGGCGGCGGTGATATAGATCGGGCCGTTGGTGGAAGTCAGACCGTTGGCCGCGCCGAGCGTGACGCCGTCATTTTCGTTTATGTATATGGAACCTGCCACGACGTTGGCAGCGACGTTATCTATATACGCGACATCCGTGTCTATAGCGGCGCCGGTCCCGGTCGTTCCGCAGTATCCGGCCGCCTGAAGGTATAAATGATCGGCCACTACATCGATATCGCTGTCGGTATCTTCATCGGTTATGTTATTGGCGGAAATAAGGGTAACGTCGTCTCCCAGGGCGTTGACGTATCCCAGGGCGATGTCGCTCGTATTATAAGTCGTCAGGTAGATATCTCCACTGCCGCCCGCGGTAACTTTAGCGGCGGTAAGAGCGCCTGAAACGGAAACACCGGCTTCCACTCTTATATCTCCGGAAACCGTAGTCAGGCCGTTGACGGAACCGAGCTCGACATCGTCGTATTCCCTGATATAGATGGAACCGGCTACATTCTTGCCTGACGCTACGTCGTCTATGGTCGAGACATTCGTGTCTATATAATCACCGCTTGCGCCGAAAGAGCCGCCGGCCTGCAAGTATAACGCGCCGGCAACGATATCGGCGGCAGTCGTATAACTATCGCTGATATCAAAATCCGAGATCAGAGTTACCGAGTCGTTGGAAGCGGTAACCGGTCCGGCAAGAATAATGTCATTGGTAGAACCGCCGCCGTCCAATGTTTCGAGGGTTACATCTCCGTCTCCGCTGCCGCCTGCGGTACCGGCAGTAACCAGAGTTACCGTCATATCCCCTGCCGCCGACCTGGCCCCTTTTATTGTTATTGAACCGGTCCCGGTAGTGACGTTGCTTAAATTAACCGCGTCGTCATCGGTAATATAAATGTCCCCTGCGGTAGTTGCCGCAGTCAGGTCGGTGCAGGCGGTGTCAATATCCGCGTCGGTAGAGGACGCGCCGATACTGCCGGCGGCAGTTAATGAAACGCTTGTTGCGCTGACCTTGGTGGTATTCACCGTGTCGTCATAGACCGAACCGGCGGTGGCCGTTATTGTCGCTGTATCTCCGGCGGCGGTTACCGTCGCCAGATAAATATCCCCGCGTGTCGCGGTAATATCAACATTGGCTGTTCCACCGGCAACAACGCTGGTAACTATAGTGTTTCCGGTAGCGACGCTACCGCTGGTAATATTGATTAAACCGTTGTTGGTGGATATATCGCTCAAAGTTACGCCGCTTTCCTCCAAAATATAAATATCCCCTGTCCCGGACACGGAGGCGCTGATATAATCGACATCCGTATCCAGAGCGTTAGTCCCGGCGCCTGAGCCGATACCGCTCGCGGCCGTAATGCTCAAGATCCGGGCCGTGATGTCCGTGTCTCCGTCGCTGGTATCAGAGATGCCGGCTGCGGATGTCAGCGTGACGGTATTACCGACGGCAGTGATATTACCTTCCAGGTTCAAGGCGCCGACGGTTGATTCAAGGTCTATATCTCCGGCAGTGCTTATCACGTTTCCGGTTGACTGGATCGTGATTATATCGCCGTCAACCGTTATATCCCCTGCCGCCTGGATCTTAGAATTGCTATTCACATTTACATTGGCGGAAGAAACAGTTTGCCCGATATTCACATCGCCGCCCGCGCTCACCTGCGAATTGGTACCTGTTATGGTGATATCACTATTCGTCCCGGCATCAATAGAAATATTCCCGCTTCCTTCGGTAACCACCTTGCCGGCATACGACGCGGTGCCGATTAAGACCGCTCCTGCCGCGTTAATATCGATCGCGCCATTTACGGCGGTAACCGACGCCGCCGCATTCTGGGCGATATTCACGGCGTCATCGGCATTGATAGTAACAACGCCTGAACCCTTTGCGGAAACATCTCCGTCGAGGATTATATCTGCAGTTCCCGCGCCGGCGGTGTTATCCAGGGTAACATTCCCGCCTGCCTGGATAGAACCGGTAGAGGCAACGGTGATATTACCGGTGACCGCGGTATCCACGGTTACCGCCCCGCTGGTGACGAAGCTGCCGTTGAAAGTCACGTCATCGGCATCATTTATGATCAATGAGCCTATATTGGCGCCGTTTAGTATGACGTCGCTGGCAGAACCGTCCGCATCCAAAGTCAGATCTTTCTGTCCGATCAAATCCCCCAACTGGATGACATTACCGGAGCCGGTGGCAGTGATGGTAATATCCGCGGCAAGAGTAGTTGTCCCCACACCGGTGGTATCGATCGCGACCGCATTGATCGCGCCGCTTAACTGCGCGGTAGCTGAATTCAAATCCAGCAGGGTCGGATCGTCGCCCGCACCTACCGTATTCAGGTAAATACCGTTCTTGGCATTAAGGTTGATAGTATCCGCGCCGCTTAAGTCGGCATTAAAATATAATGAGCCGTTGGTGGAAGTGATCCCGCCGCTGCCTATGTCTGTCGCGGTCACCGCCCCGTTAAAGGTCATATCCCCAAGAGAAGTCAAGGTGATGGAATCAGCTACTGTACCGTCTAAAGTCACCGCGCCCTCATAAGTAGTCGAACCCAGAGTGTTATCCTGGGTGACAGTAACGTTGATAATCCCGTTATTATTGGCGGTGATGGTAGCGGCAGCGCTGGATACGCTGGCAGCCAGATTGACGTCATCTCCGGAAGTGGAACCATTGGCGGTAATATTGACGCTATCGGTGCCGGTAATGCCGGCGTTGATATTCACTTCATCGCCGCTGATGGTCACGCTCGCAGCGCCGATCGTTGCCCCTATAGTAATATCATCGCCGCTGGACAGGCCGGTCCTGATGGATACGGTCCCGACAGCATTAATGGTGCCGCCGGCTCCGGTGGTAATGACATCGGCGGCATAAAGGGTAACAGCGGTAAGCGCGGTGCTTCCGCCGATATCGTCGTTGATAGTAATATCATCGGCGGAGTTAACGGTAAGGGTTTTGGAACCGTTGACAGAATCAAGGACCACATCACCGTCGGAATTAGTGGTGGTTAAGGTAACATTGTTATTCAAAAGCACGTTGCCGGCGCTGCTAAGATCAATACCTGCTGCGCCGTCCGCGGTTATATCGCCGTTTAATGTGGTTGAGCCGGAAGTAGTGGTTACAGAAACGCTGGACACCGGATCAGACGAACCGATGGTGCCAAGCACGACATTGCCTGAACCATCAGCGGTAACGGCAAAGGCTACTGCCTCGCCTGCCGAGTCGATCAGGGCCGTGCCGAAATCTATATATCCGTTATTGGCGGTGGTCTGGAAGGTGCCGGAATTGACAGTATCCAGTGTTACGGCATTGGCATTGATATCAATATTACCCCCTGCCAGCACAGTATTATAGAAAACTGCCGTAGAGGCGTTAACGGTCAGGGCTCCCGGATCTGTGGTATCACCGATAGTATTCTGGAATGTGACAATGCCGTTTAATGCATTTGCGGTCAATGTCTCGGTATTGTCCGAGGTCGCATTGACGGTATTGTAAAACGTCACATTGCCGTTGGCGCTGGATACGACGGCATTAGCCGCTAAAGTCACTGCCCCGTGCAGCGCCACATCGCCGCTGGTGGTGGAGGCTATGGTATTCGTGATGCCGGCGGCGCCCGCTATATCCACATCCCCGCCGCCGGAGATCTCGGTGCCGGAGGCGGTCCCCATAGTCAAAGTACCGGTGTTATTGATATCAATTGCGCCTGCGCCGGTGGTGGTGATCTTGCCGACGTAAGTTCCTGTGCCCAAGGCTATTGCTCCGGGAGAGGTGATATCGATCTCGCCGTTGACCGCGCTGACGCTGGCGGCAGCACTCTGGGCGATATTCACGGCGTCGTCCGCGCTGATTGCGATAGTGCTGGAACCGGTGGTGGAAACGTTACCGTTAAGCACGATATCCGCAGTCCCGGCGCCGGCGGTGTTATCTAAACTAACATTGCCGCCTGCCTGGATGGAACCGCTGACGGTGATATCGCCGGTAATCGCGGTATCCACGGTTACCCCGCCGCTGGTCACAAAATCACCGTTAAAACCGACGGTGGTCGCGGCGTCAATATCCAGCGAGGCGATATCGGCGTCGTTTAAGGTTACGGCTCCCCCGGCGGAGATCGTGAGATTATTTGCGCCGGTCAAGGGGCCGAGGGTTATGCTGCCGGCACCTACGGTAGTATCTATATCGATCGCATTAGCCAGCGTCGTGAGGCCCACGCTGGAAGTATTGACGGTTTCAGCCGCGATATTACCGCCAAGAACCAACTGCTGCGCGCTGACAGATATATCTTCAAGCCTGAATGTTCCCCCAAATGTCCCGGCATAAACAGTGCCTTGGCCGGCAGTCAGGCTTAAGTCACGCGATGTAGCATCGTTTGAGTCGACCGTGCAGTTCAGACGGATATCACCATCAGTCGAAGTGAGCCCTACGCCGTCACTGTTTACCCATATACTTCCGTCTATAGTCAAATCTCCGTGGGCGGTAATACTATTTCTAAGAACCATGCCGCCGCTGGTGTGTTCTGCAATAAGATGTAGAGAACCGATGCTGTTGTCAACAGGTCGGTAGATCCTTATTATGGAGGATCTTACGGTTACAGCAGGGGCTTCAAGATCACTACCCGCCCCTATTTCTATATCGGACAATGTAGAAGCAGTATTCGCAGTAAGAGTCAAAGAATGACCTGCTGTAAGAGCCGCTTGAACCGTAATATCTGCCCCGCCATTAATAGTGGTGAAAGTGGCGTCCTCAATGGCCGTCACCGCATGGTCGAGTAACATCGTGTTTCTTACAGCAGTCATGCTCGCATTAAGGACATTGCTTATGTCTGCGTTCAGGTCGATCGTATATTCGGCTCTCACCGTCAGGTCATGCCCTTGTCCGTTAACCGCGTTAAGAAGAACGCTCCGCGCCGAATCCAGTGTTACATCCGAACCTAACACGACATTGGTCGCCTGGCTTAAATCTATATCCTCTCCTACGTCGCTACCGTTAACGTCTATAGTGTGATTCAAAGTAGTAGTCCCGCTTGAGGTGATGGTCAAATCCTCAAGCTGAACGCTATCACCCACGGAATTCCCCAAGGTTACGTCGCCGCTGCCGGCGGCAAGAGTCAGGGAATCGGTGTTGGGCAAGGTGGCGTTGACGGTGCCGGAGATGTAAATATCGGCATTGGCGGCGGCGGTGCTGATGGTGCGGACGCCGCTAATGACTACATTATCATTGATCTCGATGGCGCCGGCAGAGGTTATATCCGCGGAGATAGTAGTGGTCCCGCCGGAGCCGTTTATGGTCAGGCTCCCCACGCTCACCGCTCCGCCAAAACTGGTTTTATTGGCGGTAATTATCAAAGAGGTCGGGTCGTCAGAATTTCCGATGGTGCTTGAAAAAGCGGCTTCCGCGGCATTAACGCTCAGGGAAAAAGCGCCGGAGACGTCTCCGGAGAAGGTAACGCTGTCGTTAAGGCTGGTAATAACGGAGGCGGCGCCGAGGGTAACACCCCTGGTAAAAGTGATGCTGCCTCCGGCAATAATATCGGCGGAAGTAGTGAGAGCGCCTGTTTTATCCGCGCCAAAAATCACCGACCCCGAACCTGTCTGTATATCGGCGCCTGCGGCGATCGTAGTCGCGTTGGTGGAATCTATACTGATGTTACCGGTTGTGGCTATTATCGGTTTGTTTATCGCCAGGGTATCTCCGGCGTCTATATTCACATTCCCGGTGCCGCTGTCGAGAGCGGCGCCGATAGTGACCACGCCCGTCTGATTTATGGTAATGTCTCCCCCGGCGGTTGTAATCGTGCCGCCGGTATTATCGAAGGTGGTCCCCGCGGAAATAAAACTCCCTCCCCGGGTATTTATCGCGGCGCCGATAGTGATCCCGGCTGAATGACCGCTAAGGTCCACCGCGCCGCCGTTGGTGGTGATCGTGCCCAAGGCGCCGCTGGTAAAAGATGTCCCATTCGAATCAAAGGTGCCGCCGTTCAAAGCAACGGAATTGTTGAGTGTAACCGTCCCTGTCGCGTTTAAATTCAAACTTCCGGAGCCGGAGAAATGTACGGCGGTATCGAGCGTTATATTATTTTCCGCAGTCAAGGTAAGGCTGTGGGCGGTCGTATTGGTTAAAGCCTTGCCCGGGGCGTTGAGCGTAATATTGCCCGCGCTTGCGACGCTGCCGCTTACCGTGGTAATAATGGTATCTCCATTAGCAAGATGCCCGATCAAGGTATCGATATCTATCTGCGACGTGGCGCGGGCGGAATCATCCGCCCAATTGTCACCGGTCCAGAGGGTATCGTCAACGCCGGCGTCATTGATGGTAATGTCCGTAGGGTCTATCAATAACAATCCGGCTTTACCGCGAGGAGCGCTTCTGTCGATAATGCCGTTGACTTCCACATATTTCTGTCCGCTGAACTCTACAAAACCGCCGTCGCCGGAGTTATCCCCGCCTCTGACCGCGATTTGGGCGGTAGGAGCCATCAACGCGCTGTCGGGAGAGAAAACCACCACCCTGCCGCCGTTGCCGTTTACGCCGGCATTCGCGGTAGTAGCGCTATGCGTCCCTAATGCCACAGTCTTAGCGGCGCGCAATTCAACATTACCGCCGCCGCCCGCGCCAAGACCGTCTGCTTTTACGGTCCCGAACTGACCGACTTTTTCTCCGCGTATTTCGATTGTGCCGCCCCTGGCTCCGCTCTCAACCGCGCCTGCGTCAAGAATACCCGTATTCTGTATTATTCCTTCGCTGTTGGAAACCAGGACGATCTTACCGCCCTTGTTGACCATGGAGCCGGCCTTGACCACGCCGGACTGGTTGATCAATTTGCTGAAGACGTTCTGGGCCGCTTCGGTTTCGATATAGACCTTGCCGCCGTTAGCGTTTATCTCGCCGACATTGTCCACCCCGAACTCGACCTTGTTGCCGTCCTTATCGTAAACATTTTCCAGGACCTTCCCATCCACCGCCACCCGGATCAGACCTTCGTTGTCGGCGTTCAGAGTTACTTTACTGCCGCTGACCAGATTCACCGTGCCGAGACCGGCATTGATCACGCCTTCATTCCTCACCGCGCCGCCGGCCAAAGTAACACCCATCGGCCCAGTTGCGTTGATCTCTCCCAGATTGGTGATCAGTCCGGCGTCGGCTACGCCCTGCTCCAGCAGATAGTCACCGTTTATGAAATCCTGTATGGACATGTTGAGGGTGGAAACCAACAGACCGGCCACGTTGATCTGCGCTCCGGAACCGAAAAGAATACCGCTTGGGTTGAGCAGAAAAACATTACAATTGGCGGTAAGAGTGCCTTGTATATTGGAGAGCGCGCCGGTGATATCGCGGTGCAAAATGACCGCGGATGTCTCGGCGGCGATGTTGTTGACGCTGTTGGCGGCGCCGATATTGAAACCCCCGGTCCAGTCTATCCAGGTCTTGGCGGCGTCGGTAACCACGGTCATATTGGTGCCGTCGGAAGTAATGGAAGCATTACCGGCCTGGACCACGGCCCCTGCGGGGAGATCTCCGGCGAACGCGGCTGTATGACAATTCGTAAGCGCCAGCAATGCGGATACGATGACAACAACTGCCTTATCCATTTTTATATACCGGCCTTCAATCCTCATTTTCCCCCCTGCCATCGGCTGATTTATTATCGCTTTAGTAGAATATATAGATGAATGTTGTAGCCAAGGAATCACAATGGATTTTAACGCAATTACCAGTCGTATTGCACCCCGAAATGCACCCTGCTGTTGGCATCGTCACTAGGCTTCTCTTTACCTAAGGGGAACCCGAAATCTATGCGGGCGCGCAGATGCTCATACAGGTCGAAACGGAAACCGAAACCCGCGCCGACCAATAGTTTTTCATTATCTTCACCCACATGCTTATTAACGTATCCTTTACCTGTATCAATAAAACCAACCACCTGCACGGCATCGGTAAGCCGCGTATGTTTCTTGTCGAACGGTACTTTCAATATGGAAGGCAGCAGGAAAGGCGGCATACGCAGTTCCACGGTGTTGATCCAGCCGTAATCCGCCAGGTACTCGTTCTCCTGGAACCCTCTTACGCTGTCCGCGCCGCCGATCGACATCTGTGCTGAACTAACAAGATTAAATGGGGTGTATTGCCCTTTGAAAGAATTTATCAGATACATCTGGCCGGGCAGCCGGGTGACCCTGGAAATAGAACCTGTGTATTTCTGGAATTCTCCGCCGGAATCAGTACGTGCAACGCTTTTTTCCCGTTTTTCCATAGAACCAAGAAATTCTGGTATCGCGAAATGCGCTTCGCCGGTTAACCCGGTACGGCCCAGATTGTCCTTTTCTTCGAAGTTTATACCGGCTTTCAGGATTCGCAGTTCATCATGAGAAGTTTCATTTCCCATGATCTTGTTATACACACTCAAGGAATCAAATCCCGCGGTAAGATTGCTGGTCAAGGTCAGGCTGGAACCGGACTCCTCGTCGGTAAATTCCTTGTTCAGCCAGGGATGGGTTACGTACAAACCCCAAAGCTCGGCATGACCGGTGGGGGAAAGCCCGGGTATCGCAAACTGGCCTCCGATGTCTGCCTTGGAATGCGCGGCATAAACGCCGGCGCGGGTGTTGTATCTTGAAACAGGCATATCGTAAACCGCGCTTACACTATAAACATCTGTCTTACTATTAGCGATTAAACGCACGGCTAATATGTCATCGTTGCCGAGCAGATTGGTATTCCTGTAGCCCAGGCCCCAGCGGTTGAGACCGGTATATCTGGTGCCGCGGTTGTTAAGCTCCGCGGAGAAATGGTGCGGAGATCTTTCGTTCTCCACCTTCAGCAGGATATCCGAGGTTTCCGGGCTGTCGCCGGGAGATAATACGGCGCGGACCGTGCGGTCCGGCTGCTTGTTGATCTGTTTCAGGGAAGATTCTATCCTGTCGGAATTCAGGATCTGGCCTTTCTCCACCAGGAACCTGCGCTTGATGACCTCCGCCTTGCTGTATTTAGGTTTCTCTACCGTGATCTCGCCTACCCTGCCCTCGACCACGGTGAATTCCACCGTATTGTTACTGATCTCCTGGGGCGGCAGGTAAGCAAGGCTGACCAGATATCCCTTCTTGCGGTAAAGCGCCGTGATATCGTCGGCGGCTTTCTTCAGATCGTTCATCGAAAGCTCTTTGCTTTGATATTTAACTAATACCGTTTCCAGTTCCGCCGCGTTAAAAAGCCGGGCTCCGCTTACCACAAACTTCTTTACCAGGGTCTTTGGTTCAGGAGGAGCGAGCATTGCCTTGACTTCAGGCACCACTTCCGCGATCTTTTCCAGCACCTTTGTCTGCTGGGCGATCAATTCCGCCTGTCCGGCCACGGTCTTCTCCAACTGGTCCACCTTTGTCCGTAAAGACTGGACTTCAGCCTTCAGACCGGAAGAATTCCCCTGACTTAAACTCTCATCCTGGGCATAAACGGGGATCCCATATGAAAGAAAGTTAATGAGGACAAGGCACGAGATTATCTTCCTAACGGTTTTTGTGATTTTCATTCGGCTCCTGTAAAAATATATATTCACTAATGCTTATTTCTGCCTGCGCGCTCTTTCAGCCAATGCCGCGTCTTTCCTGGCTTTCGCTTCCGCGGCCTTTCTTTCTTTTTCCGCGGCGGCGGTCCTTTTTTTCGCATCAAGGTCGGCACGCCGCGCCGCGAGTTTGGCTTCCCGCTCTTTTTTCAAATGCTCCTGTCTTATGGCCGCGTCTCTTTCGGCTTGAACCTTTTTCTCTTCTTTTTGCCTCAAAAGCACTTCTTTGCGCTCCTGCGCGGCCTGCTGTTTGACTTCGGCTTCCTGCTTCTGCCGGGCGAGTGTATCCTGACGCTCTTTTTGCAGTTGTTCACGCCTGACAGCCGCTTCCTGCTTCTTGGCTTCGGCAGCAACGCGCTGCTGCGAAAGTTTTTGCTCGCGTTCTCTGCGCAGTTCTTCCTTTTGCTCTTGCGCCTGTTCTTTGCGGACTTCCGCGGCGGCTGCGGCCTCTACACGTTTCTGCTCCCTTTGCTTCAAAAGCTCTTCTCTACGCTCCTGCGCGGCCTGCTGTTTGGCTTCGGCTTCCTGTTTCTGCCGGGCAATATTGTCCTCACGCTCTTTGCGCAACTGCTCTTGTTTATCAGCTAACTCCTGTTTTTTGGCTTCGGCAGCGGCGCGTTTTTCCGACAATTGCTGCTCCCGCTGCTGCCTGAGCTCTTCTTTGCTTTGCGCTTCCTGCAGGCGTTTTGCTTCCAGCGCGGCTGACGCCTCAGCTCGTTTCTGCTCTTTTTGCCTCAAAAGCTCTTCTTTGCGCTCCCGCGCGGCCTGCTGTTTGGCTTCGGCTTCCTGTTTCTGCCGGGCGAGTGTATCTTCACGCTCTTTGCGCAATTGCTCTTGTTTATCAGCTAATTCCTGCTTCCTGGCTTCGGCAGCGGCGCGTTTTTCCGATAACTGCTGCTCCCGCTGCTGCCTGAGCTCTTCTTTGCTCTGCGCTTCCTGCAGGCGTTTTGCTTCCAGCGCGGCTGCGGCCTCAGCTCGTTTCTGCTCTTTTTGCCTCAAAAGCTCTTCTCTGCGCTCCTGCGCGGCCTGCCGTCTGGCTTCGACTTCCTGTTTCTGCCGGGCAATATTGTCCTCACGCTCTTTACGCAACTGCTCTTGCTTATCAGCTAAATCCTGTTTTTTGGCTTCGGCAACGGCGCGCTGCTGCGAAAGTTTTTGCTCGCGTTCTCTGCGCAGTTCTTGTTTTTGCTGCGCCGCCTGTTCTTTACGCGCTTCCGCCGCGGACTTTTTTTCAGCAATTTTAAGCCTGTGCTCTTTCTTCTGCATAGCCGCGCGCGCCTGCTTTTTTTCCTTTAGAAGGGCTTTTTTCTCAGTCTTGTCGCGCGACACGTCCAGGGCGTGATTGTAAGAAGCTATTGCTTCCTCATGCTTCTCTGCGGAAGAAAGTCTGCGCGCGTTTTCGATAATAGTGGAAACAGGTTCGGATTTTATGGTAACAAAACCGGAAGGGGATTCTGCCTGCGGCCGGCACGGAGCGGCCTCGGCACGGACGGTGCGCCCGGCTGAAAGAACAAGGAGGGAGCTTCCGAGCGCAATAACGAAAACGATATACTTTAGAGGATGCTGAAGGCGTGTTGTCACTTTACAAACTTTCTTTTTGTACTATGAGCTCGTCTCTTTTAAGGGGGCTTAAAGATGTGATTTACTATACACACCACCTGGGACCTTGTCAACGTTTTTTTTAGCAGGCCGTAAAGTGTTCTCCTTTCAAAGGTTTATAGCCGTTTATGAACTCTCGCGCCGTCATCTCTTTTTTACTCCCCGGCTGGAGTGCCGTTACCCTGATACTTCCTCTACCGCAGGCTATTTCCAGGCCTTTTTCATCAACGGAAATTATTTCCCCGGGAGGAATGCCCTCCGCTATGGATCCGGTTTCCACCGCCTTGTTTATTTTTATCGTCTTTCCGCGGAAATACGAAAAGGTCCCCGGCCAGCCGGCGCAGCCGCGCACCAGGTTATGTATAGAAAAAGCCGGTTTATTCCAGTCTATCCGGCCGTCTTCCTTTTTCAGAAGCCGCGCGAAGGTAGCCTCTTCTTCCTTCTGCGGTATCTCCTTCCAAACGCCCTTTTCTATATCTTGTATGGCCTCGACCAGTAATTCCGCCCCTGCCGCGGAAAGACGTTCTCCCAGGCTAATCGCGTCTTCGTCTTCCGGTATATCTCTTTCCAGGGAACGCAAAACCGGGCCCGCGTCCATTCTTGCGACCATCCTGACCACGCATACCCCGGTGGATTTATCCCCGTTTATCAGGGCCCAGTTCAAGGGGGCCGCGCCTCTATACTTAGGAAGCAAAGAAGGATGCAGATTGATTGCCATTGTTCCCGGAAGAGACAACACTTGTTCGGAAAACATCCGGCCGTAGGCGGCTACCACGAATAAATCGGCGTTAAGGCCCTTCAGGAAATTAAGCGCCGCGGCGTCGTTTATATTCTCCGGCTGAAAAACTTGTATTCCCAGGCGCAGGCTCTCTTCTTTTACGGCAGTCCCTGCCGGCCGCATCCCGCGCGCTTTATGCCTGTCCGGCTGTGTAACGACACAAACAGGCGCAAAACCGGCATTTACCAGCCCGGTCAACGGTTTGACAGCGAACCTCGAACTCCCAAAAAAGACTATTTTCATATTTTATATGCGCAGTTGTTACCGACAATAAAACTCGGCTATATTAACCCCGTGTCGTAAGATACCGGAAAAATCTCTTCGACATTTTCGCACGAGCGAATACTTTCACACTGGTGAACACCTGCCTCTCCTTTAAAGGCAGGGTGTTATTCCAATTGGCCAAGGTGCACCCGGGTTAAAACCCGGGGATTTCTGGGCGAGGGGATTTAAACTCGCCTGTATTAACCCCGTGTCGTAAGATACCGGAAAAATCTCTTCGACATTTTTCCGGCACTCTACGGGGTAATCTGCGCCGCATTCTGCGGCTTGATTAAGTATTGTGTCCCCGGAATTAGTCCATATCCACTGTCACTATTATACCCGAACGGCGGAAATCTTTCAGCGATTTCTTCAGGGCGTCCGACATCCTTTCCGCGGACTTACCCCGCACAATGATCTGCCGGTAAAAATTGCCCCTTAACTTCGGCGGCCGGCCCGGTCCGCTGGAAAACATTTCATACGCCTTCTTCTTCCCGCTTTTTTCGGCAAGCAAAGAAGCGAGGATCTCCTGCGCTTTTACCACCTTCTCTTCGTCGGGTCCGCGCAGTTTTACCTCCGCGAAACGGCTGAACGGAGGAAAGGAAAGCTGTTTTCTCTGCCGCAGTTCTTCTTTATAAAATAACATCGGGTCTTTGCGGGCCAGCCAGGAAAAACAGTGATGGCCCGGGAAAGCGGTCTGTATGATCATATTCTTGCGGGCCACGGAGCAAAGCCCGGCAAGCAGGGAAAAAACCTTCTCGGCTGAACGGAAATCCAGGCGGTTAAGTGCGCCGTCGGCGGAAAGCACCCCGACCAGGTCGAATCCGGCGTCCTCCTGCCTGGTAATCGCGGAGGTCGCGATCACTATCCGACTCCCGGCGCAAAGTCTCCGGGAATCGGCGTCATCCCAACGGCATAGCTTTGCCTGCGGGAATATCCGCGCTATTTCGCTCTCTATTTTCTCCGTGCCGCTGCCGGCATAACGGATATAATCCTTGCCGCAGGCCGGACAGAGGCGCGGCGGGGCCGCCTTGAATACGCACCTGGGACAACGCAGAAGGTTTTCCTTATAGTAATATACCAGGTGGGTATCGCACCTGCCGCATTTCATCTCATGACCGCAGGAAGGACAGAAAGCGAATGTCGAAAATCCGTGCCTGCCTATATACAGCAAAACCCTGCCCCCGGATTCCAGGCACGCGCCGACGGCATCTTCCATCAGTCTCGAAACCGCCCTTTTGGCCGAATTTATCCTGTAAAACGTGCTGGTGGTATCTATAAGCTTGACCTGGGGGAAAACTGCCTCCTCCGCCCGGCGGTCATAAAGATATCCTTTTTTGCCGTCGCCTGCGGCATGAATGCTTTCCAGTGAAGGAGCCTGGCTTCCCAGGATAAGGCGCGCGCCGGAACAACGGGCGCGTATGCGCGCCGCCTCCGCCGCGTGGTAATGCGGCGCCTGGTCCTGCTTATAAACCGGGTCGTTCTCGTCCTCGACAATAATCAAAAAAGGCGGGGACTGTAAAGGAGCGAATACAGCCGAACGCGTGCCGACGGCGACCACTGCTTTGCCGGAACGCAGTCTAAGCCATTCAGAGGCTTCATCCGGCCTGCTCCTGTTCAACAACGCCGGCTTTTCCCCGCCGAAGACGCTCGCCAGCCTTTGCCCCGCGGATTCCAGTGACGGGATATCCGGCAAAAGCACTACCGCCGAGCCTCCGGCGGAAACCGTCTCCTTCAGAGCGTTTAGATAAAACTCCCACCGCCGCCGGCGCTGGAACGAATGAAATAAAGTTACCCCGGGATGAGCTGTCGCTTTATTAAGTTCCCGGGAATCCGGAAGTTCCCGCGGGTCGAGCTTTTTACCGAGACGAAAAGGCGGCGGCAGGGCCGTTTCGATCACTTCTCCCCAGGAAGAACAGCAGTGCCGCGCCACGAGACGGGTGAATTCCAGCAGTTCCGGGGTCAAAAGAGGGCGTTCATCAATAACTTCCAGCAGGGGTTTTATATTGCGCACCTTGCTGGCCGAAGAAAGGCCGACTATATAGCCGCATTTCTTCAGCCTGCCGAAACTAACCTTGACCCTGCTGCCGGGAAGCGCCAAAGGGAGCATCCCTTCCGGAACCAGATAATCGAAAGGGCCATCAACCGGCAGTCCCAGGACTACTTTGGCAAATCGCATCGCATATATCCTTTAAAACGTTGATTTTTTTTATCCGCCTGATGTTATCCTGCAGGCGGGTTATCTCTTTTTTATCGTTCTTAAGACGCAATACCAGGCCGCGCAGGCCGGCGGTGCCGCGCAGGTAAAAACCTGCCCGCGAGCGGTCTATAAAACGGGCGTTCTCCTCCTCCTGCCCGGGAATGGCCATAATGAACACCGGCACCACCTCCATTATCAAACTTTCTGAAATGGTCAATCCTCCCGGTTTGGTGATAATTAGATCCGCTTCAGCCATCACGTCGTACATATTATCTATCATCCCCAAAACCTTCACCCCGGGGTAATTTTTTGCCTTGAGGCGGCGGTACAGCCGCTTGTTGCAGGCGCAGACGACGATTATCCGGACGTCGCGGAAAAGACTGCGTATGATCCGCTCAAACGGCCCGATGCCGAAAGAACCGGTAGCCACAAGAATCGTGAATTCGCCCTTCGGACGCCCTACCTGAGTGCGCCGGGTGCCGTAATCAATGAACTCTTCGGCTACCGGGATACCTGTCACGGAAACCCGTTCCGGCGGGACCCCCAGGGAAAAAAGCTCGGCCCCGGTATGTTCGGAAGCGGCGAAATACAGGTCGGTCCCTTCATCCTTCCACAATGGGTGAACCCCGAAATCGGTGATCACGGTGAATATGCGGGAGCCGATCACCCCTTTTTGTTTCATCTGCGCGCTTATCTCGGAACATAAAAAATGAGTGTTTATCACGGCCCAGGGAGACTCGCGCAGAAGATACGCCCGGAAACCGGCGGTAGCTATATGATTGAGCAAGCGCAAAGGATCCGCCGCTGAAGGCAGAAGAGGACGTCTAAGCGCGGTGAGCGTGAAAATGAAGCTCCACAGGAACGGGAAATATTTGATCAGAAGCACATAACCGTAGGTATAAGCGAAGCGGAACCAGGCGGAGCTCATCCGCAGGATATCAACCTTTAAAATCTCGTATTGCGGATAATGACGCTTGAGGTAGTTAAACAGCGCTTCCGCTGCCTTGCGGTGTCCGGCCCCGGCCGAGGCGTAAGCGATGACTATTTTCTTCTTACCGCCCTTAGCTTCACCCCGTTTCTTGAGCTCCAGGATCAGCCCGGCCGCTTCCGCAACGCCGCGGGCGGTGTAATGCGGACTGGTCTTCCAGAACGGCCGGTTCTCTTCTTTCTCCCTGCCGGAGAATACCAGCACGGTCGTAAGCCCTGCCTGCCTGCCGGTCTGCACGTCTATCACGCTGTCGCCGACAAAAAAGCTCCCGGCCGTATCTATCTCCATTCCGGATGCCGAAGAATCGCGCACCGCCTGCTCTATCATACCGCCGCGCGGTTTGCGGCAGGGACAGCCGTCTTCCTGCAGATGAGTGCAATAATATACCCCGTCTATGAACGCCCCGCGCGCTTCAAGTTCCCGGAGCATAAGCGCGGTTATCTCATCCAGGGCTTTTCTGCTGAATATACCTTTCGATACCCCTGCCTGATTGGAGGCGACGAACACCGCAAACCCCGCCTCTTTCAATCTGCGCACCGCCTCGGCGGCTCCCTTGAGCAGATGGAACTCCTCGGCGGAAGCCACGTACTGAAAATCGCCGGGGTATTTGTTTATCACACCGTCTCGGTCTAAAAATACTGCGGGACGTTTCATATTATCGATATATAAGTTTTTGATAATCGAGAATGGACCTCCCCGGGCTTCAAGCCCGGGGTTTCTTTCGCTTCATCCCTCGTTACTATCGGCCTAACAACCCTATATTCTCCCTCGTCCACCGGAACAGCCTGTCCAATCCTTCATCCACTCCCACCCGGGGTTTCCAGTCCAGCATGCGCGCAGCTTTGGCAGTGTCGGACACGTAAATCTTCTGGTCCGAACGGCGCCAGGGCGCAAAACGCCTCTTTATCCGCCTGCCGGAAAGCGCCTCCAGCTTCAACAGTATCTGCAGGAGAGAAAAGGAGTTCTCCCGGCCGCCGCCAATATTATAAACATCGCCGCGCATACACGCCTTTCCTTTGCGCAGGCAGTTATCGAAGGCGCGCGCCAGGTCCGATACGTATAAAAGGTCGCGCACCTGCCTGCCGTCCCCGTATATGGTGATCTCCCTGTCCAGCAGAGCGGCGGCAGTAAACCACGCCACCCAGCCCTGGTCCTCGAAGCCGAACTGCCGCGCCCCGTATATACAGCTCATCCTGAACACCGCGGTCTTAATGCCGTAAATCCTGCCGTATTCCTGCGTGTATAGATCGGCGCAAAGCTTGGAGACCCCGTATGGGGTATGCCCGGTATTGTCCACCGGCATGTTTTCGGCTATCCCCTTCCTGCCGTCGGCGTAAACGTATTCGCGCGCCAGCCTGCGCAGAGGCGGCGAACCGGCGTTCTCGCCGTAAACCTTATTGCTGGAGCAAAGAATGAAACCGGCGCGGGGACTGTATTTTCTGACCGCTTCAAGCAAAGAAAGTGTCCCGCAGGCGTTGAGCGAGAAATCCTCTTCCGGCATCCTGATCGAAGAAGGCACTCCCGGCTGTCCCGCGGCGTGGATCACCGCGTCCACCCCGCCGCGCAGGGCTCTCCGGAGGGCATCCCGGTCTCTTATGTCCGCCTTGATCCTGCGGACGTTGGGAAAACGGCGCAGATATTCCCAGTTGAATTCCACCGACCGGCGCGGACAGCCGAACAATCCGGAACGGCAGAGATTATCCAGCACCGTTATGCGGCCGCCCTTGCGGGCGGCGAAATACTCCGCGGCGGCGCTGCCCACCAGTCCCGCTCCCCCGGTAATCAATACTTTCATTTTTGCCCTTTGCTTGAAGAGGTTTTTACCATCTCCACGTATTTCAGATAACTCAAGAACTGATAAAAGCTGTCGGTGAAGGCGATCACGAAACCGTAAAATCCGTCAAGAAAGCCTCTCTTGCCTATATAACGGCGGAAGAACCTGTCCACCGTCCTGTAGAGAAAATGAAAGAGCCGCATCTTCCTGCCCGAACGCAGCCATTTTCTCGCCTCCAGGGTAGTCTGCCCGTTATTGGAAGCGATCAGATCCGCTATGTCCCGGTAACTGCGGTGTATGATCTCGTGCTTCAATATGCCGGTCTTACCCTCTATGAAAACGCGCGGGTGCACTTCCGCTTCCTCGTAACGGAATTTATCCTTGCGAAACATCCTGACCTTATACGCGGGATACCAGCCTCCGTGCCTGACCCAGTAATTGCCGATAAAATTACGCAGAGGGACGTTGTACACGCTGCAGGGGAGATCTTCTCCGGGCGCAAACATCCCGGAAAGTTCCTCCCGCAATTCCGGGGTGAAACTTTCGTCGGCATCCAAGCTGAAAACCCAGCGGTTGCGCGCCTGCGAATAAGCCCAATTCCTGAATTTACCCTCGATATCCCACTTCTCCCGTATCACCCTGCCGTAACGGGCGGCTATCTCGGCCGTCCTGTCCGAGCTGTAGTCGTCTATGATCAGCACTTCGTCGGCCCAGCCGGAAACGCTTGACAGGCACTCTTCTATGCAGGACTCCTCATTCTTGGCGATGACGACCACGGACAAAGGGACTTTCCCCGGCATTGGACCTCCTTGTTATTTATACTTCGACGGCGTAAAAACCGCGCCGCCCAGTTGTTCGCTGCGGGTCTCCCGGAGCTTCATTTCTTTTCATCCCGCCTGCGGCGCGCCAGCCCGGCCGCCGCCTGAAAGACCTCCTCGACTTCCACGCCCCCCAAACACTCCCTGGAACAATTCCCGTTATGCAGCCTGAAACCTTTATAGCAGGGACGGCAGGAGAGGTCTCTTTTAATCACAAGATGCCTCTCTGCCCCCGGAGGATACGGTCCATAAACCTTCTCATCCACCGGCCCGAATATGGAAACGCTCGGCGCGTCTGCCGCCGTCGAGACGTGCATAGGGCCTCCGTCGTTGGTCACCATCAGATCCATAAGCGATATGAGCGCGGCAAAACCCTGCAGGGAAGTTTCCCCGGTTAGATCGGCTTTTATCCGCGGGCAGGCCGCGGCCGCCGCCGCCGATACTTCTTTTTCCGCCCGGTCTCCGACCAGCACCACCTGCATCCGTAATTCGCCGGATATCCTGCAAGCCAATTCGGCGAATTTCTCCGCCGGCCAGTGCCTGGAAGAAGCATCCCTCCCCCAACTCGCCCCTCCGCCCGGCGCTATGCCGGCCACGGGCAAAGAAGTATCTATGCCGCGCGAACGTAAAAGTTCACGCGCCCGCTGCCTCTCGCTTTCCGGAATAAACAAAACAGGAGCCCCGGGCACGCCGCTGATGCCTATCGTCTCCAGCACCCTGAAGTAGTGCTCGATTATATGCGCTCCGTCAAAAGCGTCCAGCCGGACTTTTTTCTTCAGGAAACGCCCCCTGCCGCGGTAATCGAGCCCGGCGCGGAGACGTATGCCGGCGAGCATGCTAAGATTGGTATAACGCCAATCCAGGGAAAGGTCTATGGAGGTATCGAACCGCCCTTTTCTTAACGCCCAAAGCAGACCGGCGGTCTTTTTCATACCGGCAAAGGCGGAACCGGAGGATATTTTTTTGATGTCCCCCCTGGAAACAGGGAACAACGCCTGCACGCGCGGGTCGGAACGAAAAAGCTCGCTGGAGCGTTCACTGCACCAGAATCCGACGTAGGCGTCCGGGACCGCCCGCCTCACCGCGTCCAGCAGCGGAAGAGTGCAGATAACGTCGCCTATGCCGAAAGGATTAATGAAGAGTATTCTGCGCACCAAGAATGCCTTTCACTGCTTCGAAGACTTCTTCAACCTCGAGCTCCAGGAGCGAAGGTTTCTCCAGCACTATGTTCCCTTCCCCAAGAGGGCCCCAGCGGCGGGGGGCCTTTCCGGGGATATCGTTGCGGAACAACGCCGCCACCGGCGCGCCGGCGGCCGCCGCCAGGTGCATCGGGCCGCTGTCGCCGGAAACCAGCAGGCGCGAAACGGAAAGCACCTTCAGCAACTGTGATAAAGTGGTTTTACCGGTAAGATTGACGATATTCCCGCCGGAAAGCGCCGAATAGAACTCCGGATAAACCCTGCTCTCTTCGGGCCCGCCGATCATCACCAGGTTCATACCCAGTTCGCCGGAGATCAACCGCGCCAGCTTCAAAAAACGGCCGTGCGGCCATTGCTTAACCGGGTCGCTCGTCCAGGGATGAAAAGCCACGAATCCTTCTTTCAGGAACTTCTCCGGCAGGAGTGTCCCCAGGCTTTCAGCGCTAAGCAGGCGGTGGTCTCCGGCTGCCGGTTTTCCGGCCCCGGCCAGAGCCGCCAGTTCCAGGTTGCTTTGCCTTTCATGCTTGAAACCCAGGTCGCGCGTGTCGTTCAGCCTACCGGTTAAAAGAAAACCCCATTTCCGCGAATAGCCGATCCTGCGCGGGATGCCTGCGAGATACGCCGCGAGGTGCATTTCCTTAGTGGGATTGAAAACAACGCAGGTATCTATCTTCTCCTTCTTAAGACGGCGGGAAAAAGAAAGTATCTCCGGGAAAGAATGTCTCCTGTTTTCGAACGCGACCGCCTCTCCGCCGCCGCTAACAAGCAGGCGCGCCAGAGCAGACACATTCGGGTCACAGGCGATATAAAAGGCCGCGTCGGGATACGCCCTCTGCAGGGCGCGGAAGGCAGGGATATTCAGCAAAAACTCACCGAAGCGGTCGGTGCGGCAGACAATTATTCTACGCGCCCCCCCCTCCTTTTTTTCTCTTCCTTCTTCCCTCATATACCGCCCCTCACAGCCAGGTAAGTACCGAATTAAGTATTGTGTCCCCGGAATTACAATGTTTTATATGCGCAGTTGTTACCGACAATAAAACTCGGCTATATTAACCCCGTGTCGTAAGATACCGGAAAAATCTCTTCGACATTTTCGCACGAGCGAATACTTGGCCTTCCGATTGGCTAAGGTAAATCCCGGCACTCTACGGGGTAATCTGCGCCGCATTCTGCGGCTTGATTAAGTATTGTGTCCCCGGAACCCCGGAACTAAAATACCCTGTATTTCACCACGCTAAGCAGGACGCCGATACCGTTCCAGAAACCTATCTTTTTCCCTTCGGAATACGTGCGCGGCGTGTAAGAAACCGGTATCTCGCTTATTTTCATACCGCTCCTTATAGCCTTTGCCAGGAATTCGATCTCGATATCGAATCCGCGGGACTTCAGGCCGAACTTTTGTATCACGCTCCTCTTGGTCAGTTTATAGCAGGTAAAGCAATCCCGTATATTGGTGCCGAACAAGGCGTTAAACAGGCCGGTCAGCGTCCCGTTGCCGCAGACTTGTATTAATCCGCCTTTTCTGCCGGAATAAAAACGGTTGCCGAGAACGATGTCCGCTCCGCCGTTCTGTATCTCGCCGATCAATTTCACATAGTCGGACGGATCGTATTCAAGATCGCCGTCCTGGATAATGACCAGCTCTCCCGAGGCATTGGCGATCCCCGTGAGTATCGCCGCCCCTTTGCCGCGGTTGGTCGGATGATGAATGATCTTTAAATTCGGCGCTCTCCGGGTCCTAAGTATGGCCCCGGTTTCATCGGTCGAGCCGTCGTCCACCACTATCAATTCTTTTTCCAGAGGTATGGCGTCTACCTTTTCAATAATATCCGCTATGGTGCGGGATTCGTTGAAAACCGGTATGATCACTGATAAAAACGGCATATCTTCTCATCCTTTTCTGCGTGTTTGTTCCCCCTTGTTTCCGCTCGCCCCTTCCGGCTTAAAACGGAAGTAGAGGCCGATGAGCAGCAACAGGGACAAAAGGGTTATTACGTTCGCCGCGATAATAATCACGTCCCGGCGGTATATTCCATAGATTATCCAGAGCGACACGCCCGAACCCAGCTGCAGCAGGGTTATAATGCTGACGTCCCGTGCCGAACGGCTCGCGGCGGTCTTGATTATCTGCGGCACGAAAGAAAACATCGTCAGCAGGGCGGCGAGCATTCCTATAAACTGCCAAAACATTAGAACTCCTTTTTAAATTTCCTCGGCTTGATTCGAACTCGTCAATCGTTTATCGGTATTTGAAAATCGAAAGCCGAAACGGGCTGGTTACCGGAACCGGGAAGCGAATTAAGTATTGTGTCCCCGGAATTCAGAATTCGAATTTTACCCCGGCGTTGACTGCCTTCTCGTCGTTATTCAGGACGAACTGCGCGAAGGCCTTCGCCTTATTGTCGGCCGCCAGGAATTCGCGGGAAAGGACCAGCGACATCCCGGAGAACCCGCCTTCCCGGGTCCTCAATCTGAAAGTAACGCTATCCTTGCCGGCACTTTTGAAACCGGCGTCGAAATACATCCTTTCTCTTTTCCCCGGGCCGTATTCCATTTCGAACCCGAGGCTGAAACCCCTGCCGAACTTCCACTGCCCGTATAAAACTATTTCCCGCCCCCGCGAGACACCGGCGCCGATGCGGTATTTTATCCGGCCGGCGGCGGGGTAAAGATTCGGCGTCTGCAGATGCGCCTTGAACGCGAAACCTTCCCGGCTGGAGCCGCTTAACGAATATACGAGCCTGGAGGAGGAAAAAACGCTCCAGCGGCCGCTGAAGGAAACACAAACCGTTTCCCTCTCCCCTGTCCGTTTCAGGCGCTCGCGCGTGTATTTATAAACGATCTCCTGGTCCTCGTTTATCTCCCAGGAAGATTGAAAAACCAGCCTGCCCCGCGAGCCGCCGCTTTTGCGCAGCCGGAAAGCGAGTTGGCCGTCTCCGTCGGCGTACCATTGCCCGTAGAGCTCGAACACCTGCCATTCCAGCGTCCCGTTTTCGTTTACCCCGGCGGCTTCAAAGGCCAGCACGCCCGCGCGCGCGGAAATTATCCTGCCGCGCAGGACTATCCGCCCGGGATCCTCCCCGTCGTCTTTAAGGGAAAAAACCAGGTTGTTCTCATCGTCCAGGCTCCACTCACCACGGAAATCTATGCGCCCGCCGCCCTCGAAAACATAAGAAAGAACATTGTCCCGCACGCTGAATCCGGGGACACAATACTTAATCCCCTCGCCCAGAAATCCCCGGGTTTTAACCCGGGGATGAATGGGAAGGTAAGCTCCGGGGAGGTTGCCGAAATAAGCAGCCAGCCGAATAAGCGCTGTGTACCGGCGAAGCATTGGCTTCGCCGGAAAATAGAAGGAGCCGCGGGCTTTAGCCCGAGGGGCTCCACTTCTCTTCTCGCTCATAGCTCTTTTCCGGGGACACAATACTTAATTCGGTTCTCGGTCACGGTTACGTCTTAAAACCGAAAGAGGTAAACCATGAATTTCTGGCATCCCGCCCTGCCCCGCTTCATCCTGTTCTGCGCCAAAGTCCCGGCTCTTCCTGCGGTAATCCCCCGGCTTTTTTAAGCAGACCGGTCATAACAAACAGCAGAATGAAAGCGTTCAGGCACATCGTCTGCTGTATATTCACAAGAGACGCGTGAAAAAATATGAAGGCGGCGGCCTGGACCGCGGCCGATACGATCAGATATTTTATAAAACGGAAATCCTGCAGGGCTATGAAGTAAATGATAAAGACGTAAACCACGGCAAAAAGGCTCATTGACAGGCTGAAAAATCTTCCCAGCAGGACAACGGAAGGAACGGCCGTCCCGGTCAATATCTTAAAAAAGAATCCGGGGAACAGGTTAAAGAGGCCGACGCCGGCTGCGCTGATCAGCAGGGTCAGTATTATGGATTTCC
>Ga0302253_1000145_pt1 | contig 72465 bp, 72 predicted proteins | sample AAG_RA_Trp_MG_FD_193537 | JGI IMG/M metagenome (GOLD analysis project Ga0302253, IMG submission 193537) | Enriched activated sludge microbial communities from anaerobic digester in WTTP, New Holstein, Wisconsin, United States - AAG_RA_Trp | ecosystem: Engineered > Bioreactor > Anaerobic >...
TGACGGAGCAGTTGGGGCATCAGCCCCAACTGCGGGGGGTGTGCGGGGGAGGCGCCGGAGGGGGGAACCCCCTCCGGGATTAGGTCCTGGAATACTCTTAGCCTGGGGACATGCAGATCACGACCCCGGTGCACTCTATACCTAACCTCAATACGAACCGCACTCCACACACCGATGACACTCCTGGGGCTGACGCCCCGCCGCTGCGGCCTCCCCTGAGCGCGATAGGGTCAGTGCTGTGGAGCAGATAGGATTCAGAAGAATCCAGTGTAATCCTGCCTGGGTGCTATCGCGTATTGGGGGAGGGGGCAGGGGAGGGGGATTCTCCGCCTCCCCGCAACTGGAGAGGATTTCGCATACCCTGAACCCGACTGCACTCCACACGTGATGGCGCTCCTGGGGATGAAGCCCCACCGCTGTGGCCTCCCCTGAGCGCGATAAGGCCAGTGCTGGGGAGCATGAGTGATAAAAGAACTCTGATTCGGGAGAAATCAGATAATGGATTTTGTAAGAGCGGTGTAAGCCGACGGGCGCAAGCCCTCGTTCGAAAAAAAAGAAGTCCCGTTCCCCTCACACGCACGACCCGCAGCGGTAGGTGATGCGGTAGCCGGGGAGGGCTAAATCGCCGGAAAGGATCTTCTTTCCGCCGCCGAGAAAGATCTTTTTGCACCGGTCGCACCGGCGGGGAACGAGGCGGTCGAACCGCCCCGGGGTTATCTCAAGTTCGAACCGGGTGTCGGGGCGGCTTGCGTCCTCCGTTGCGCAGGTGTCCTCGTAGAGGGAAACCAGCTGCATCACCTTGAGCGGGCTTGCCCCGAGATCGGTGAACTGCTTGAAGAGGAAGTAATTGAAGATCAGCCAGGAGAAGTCCCCCCTGTCCAGGAGTTCATCCACCTCGCTCTCCACTTCTTCCAGGTCTTCAAGGGTGCATCCGCAGAGCGGGCACCGGCCCTTGACAAGCTCGTCGAGGTACACCTCCTCCTGGCAGCCTGGGCAGGTGGTATGGGCAGCGTGGGTACGGGATGTCATGGTTGAATGGTATGGTCCGGTATTCGTTGGTATAACAGCGTTTCTGCGTGCTGTAGTGAGCTGGTCCGCATAACGGTACCTTCTATTCACCGCACGCCTGGATGGTGAGTATCAATGGCGCCTGTGCACCACGGGTTCGACCTCCAGGTAAATTGCCTCTTCTATTTGTACCTCTATCACATAAACCATGCGCTCGGGGACGTTTCCTGCATGGAATGGGCGAACGAAGGATTTTTCGCTGGTGTATGAACAGGTTTTCGTGCGGGCCGCAACCTGGTGCAGTCCCCCATGCCGCAAAGATGCCGCAGTGCGCCTCGGGAGGTGTGGATATGCAGACCAATCCTTCCAGGGGTCAAGGCCTGCCCGTCACCTGAGCAGGATTCCGAACACCTGGGAGAGGCAGCGCACCCCTTCCTCCTTCTTCCCCTCCCGGAGAAGGGTGACCGCCTGGGAGAGGTTGTCCTTTATGTCCTGCTTGTCGATCCCGTACGCGATCATGAAGCAGCGGACAGATTCCTCGATCTCCCCGATCATGAAGTGGCAGTTGGAGAGCTCGATCCAGGTATCGGCCTGTCGCGGGTCATCCTGCACCACCTTTGCGAGGACCGCGATGGCCTCACGCCTCCGCCCCGAGCGCGAGAGGGCCACGCCCTTCCAGTAAAGGCTGCGGGGGTTCTCGAGAGGCCGGAGCAGTTCGGCTTCATAGAAGCACGAGACTGCCCTTGCGAACTCCTCCATGTGGCAGTACGCGATAGCCATGTTGACCCATGCCGCGGCAAATCCCGGAAAGATCTCGAGCGCCCGCGTGTACGCGGAAACCGCTTCCCTGAACCGGTTCAGCTTCATCAGCGCGTAGCCCCGGTTCACCCACGCACCCAGGTACCGGGGGCGAAGCGACGTTGCGATCTCGGTGCAGGTCAGCTCCTCCTCGTACCGCCCGAGCTCGCCGAGGGTGTGGCCTCTTGCGTTCCAGGCCTGCGCCGAAGAGGGGTTCAGGACAATGGCACGCTCGCAGCAGACCAGTTTCTCCGAGAAGCGGGAGAGCTTTCCGAGCGCAAAGCCACGGTTAATCCAGGCATCGACAAGTGTCGGGTCAAGGGCGAGCGCCTGGTCGCAGGCCTTGATCTCCTCCTTGTACCTCCCCAGTTTTCCGAGCGCAAAACCCGATGCAACCCAGGCGGGAATGTACGTCGGGGCTATGGTGAGCGCCTGTGTGAAGAGGTCGAGGGCTTCGGCGTGCCGCCCCTTCCGGGAGAGTTGCATCCCCTCTCTCGTGAGGAGTGCAGGCTCCGCTCCCGCCCCCTCACCAGGTAGGTCGGCAGTCGCCTGGTCGTTCTCTCCTGTCTCTGTCGTCCCTTCCATGCCCATGCCTGCGAAGCCCTGTATTCCACTATTGTATACCCTGACCGGGCTGCATAAATGCATCCATGACGACATGCACCCTTCCGGGGAACCAGCCGGGCGCTTGAGGACCAGGAGCAGGCAGGCTCACTTCTTCGCAAGCGACCCGAGGATCCCCCGTATGATCTCCCTTCCGACCTGGCTCCCCGCGGCCCTCGCGGCGCTCCCCGCCATCCTGGTCAGCATGTCGGTGCCGGCCTTCCGCGGGGCGGACGCGGGTGCCCGGGTCCTCTTTTGGGAAGTCTCCCGCTCCTCTTTTTTGGATTGGGACACGGCGGAAGCCTCGGCCCTCGAAGCCAGCATCTCGTACGCGGAGGCCCTGTCCAGGGCCTTTTCGTAGGTCCCAAAGAAAGGTGACGAATGGATGACGGCATCCCGCTCGCCGGGGGTCAGGGGGGCGAGGCGGCTCATTGGCGGGTAGATGAAGGCCCGCTCGGTCACACCCGGGGAGCCCTTCCGGTCCAGGAATGAGACGAGCGCCTCGCCAGTACGAAGTTCCGTGATCGCGGTCTTCACATCCAGGCCCGGGTTCTGCCGCATGGTCTCCGAGGCTGCCCTCACCGCCCTCTGGTCCTTCGGGGTGAACGCCCTCAGCGCGTGCTGGACGCGGTTCCCGAGCTGCCCGAGCACGTCGTCCGGGAGGTCGAGGGGGTTCTGGGTCACGAAGTAGACCCCCACCCCCTTTGACCTGATCAGCCTGACCACGAGGACGACCTTCTCGAGGAGCGCCTTCGGCGCGTCGGCGAAGAGGAGGTGCGCCTCGTCGAAGAAGAAGACAAGGGCCGGCTTCTCGGGGTCCCCCACCTCGGGGAGATGCTCGTAGATCTCGGAGAGGAGCCAGAGGAGGAAGGTCGAATAGAGCCGGGGAGACTGGAGGAGCCTGTCGGCGGCGAGGATGTTGATTGTGCCGTTTCCGCCGGACTGTTTCATGAACGCCGCCGGTTCTAACGACGGCTCGCCGAAGAACTTCGCCCCGCCCTGATCGTCGAGCGCGAGCAGGCTCCGCTGGATGGCGCCGATGGTGGCCGGCGAGATGTTGCCGTACGCGGTCTTCAGCTCCTTTGCGTGCTCCCCCGCGTACCTGACCATGGCCTGGAGGTCTTTTAGGTCGAGGAGAAGGAGCCCCTGCTCGTCAGCGACCCGGAAGACCAGCGTGAGGACGTCGGCCTGGGTATCAGACAGGTCGAGGATCCGCGAGAGGAGCAGCGGCCCCATCTCCGAGACGGTGGTCCGCACCGGGTGGCCCTGCTCCGCGAAGAGGTCCCAGAACACGACCGGGAAGCCCTGGTACGAAAACCCCGAGAGCCCGAGTTCCTGTACCCGCTCGGCAACCTTCGCGTGGTCACCGCCGGGCCTGGCCATCCCCGAGAGGTCCCCCTTGACGTCGGCCATGAAGACCGGCACGCCGATAGAGGAGAACTGTTCTGCGAGCACGCGGAGGCTGACAGTCTTTCCTGTCCCCGTGGCTCCCGCGATCAGCCCGTGGCGGTTGGCCATTCCTGGGAGGATGCCCAGCGACCCGGTTCCCCGGGCCACGACGAGAGGTGTATCCTGTGGCGGCATGTGTGACGTAAATCCCCTGTATTCTTCATGGGGGAGCGCCCGCGATAATCGTATCCCGGCGGAAAGGTATATCACGCTCCCTGTCCCTATGCCTGCAGATGGAACGGGAGATCCCACCGGCCGCCTGCACCATCGCAGGGTCCGATTCGGGCGGCGGTGCAGGCATCCAGGCAGACCTGAAAGTCTTCCAGGCTCTTGGCGTCTGGGGGCTCTCGGTGATCACGGCCGTGACCGCCCAGAACACCCGCGAGGTGAGAGGCATCTCCCTGGTGGATCCCGGGATGGTCGCGCTCCAGGTGCAGGCTGTCCTGGCCGAGTTCGAGATACGCGCCTTCAAGACCGGGATGCTCGGCGCGGCGGAGACGATCCGGGCGATCGGGCGGGAGCTCCCCGAAAGCGTTCCCCTTGTCGTGGACCCGGTGATGGTCTCCACCAGCAGGCATGCGCTGATGGAGAAGGACGCCTGGCAGGACCTCGTCGAGTGCCTGCTGCCGAGGGCAACGGTGGTGACCCCGAATATCGACGAGGCAGAAGTGCTCTCCGGTATCCGGCCCATCCAGACGCTCGAGGAGGCACGGGAGGCGGGCCTTCGCATTCTCGACCTCGGGCCACGTCATGTCCTCGTGAAGGGCGGGCATCTCCCGGGAGACGAGGCGCCCGACCTCCTCCTTGCGCCGGGGAAGGAGTGGGTGATCGCGACCACGCGCCTCCCGGTCACGGTGCACGGTGCAGGGTGCTGCTACTCGGCTGCCCTCTGCGCCCACCTGGCAATGGGGTGCACCGCAAGGGATGCGTTCTCCCGCTCGAAGGACTACATGGACCGGCTGATCCGGGCGTCGGTCAGGGCACCTTCAGGGGTGCACGTCCTCTTCCCGTCTCCATGAGCAGGGCAGGCAGGGCTTCTTCCCGCAGGGGAGTGGTTCCGCTATGTTCAAGGCAAGACCTGCACAAGATAATCTTCACGGGAGAGGATATGTGAACGACCGTGGCAAAACAACCGGGGGGACTGGTGGCATGGATGGTATCTGGCGTGACATCCTCGAGGCGATGCCCGGGCCGGTCTGCGTGGTGGACACCGGAAGAAGGATACGCTATGTGAACCCTTCCATGGTCGCCCTGCGCGGCGGTATCGCGGGAGTGGAGACAGTCCCCGGCACCCCTGCAGACGAGATGCTCGCGCCGCTCCCCTACGAGGTCCAGCGGTCGCTGTATTCGGTGCTGCGGACGGGAAAGGTGGTGACTGCCCGAATCTCGTGGATTGAGAGGGAGGGCGGTCCCCTGGTCCTCGAGAGCACGGCGTTTCCGGTCCCCGGCACCGGGGGAGGGATGCCCGAACTTGCGGCGTGGACTGCCGCAGTGACGCCTGGCGAACTGCCGGCCGGGGAGGCCCTCGCGATGGAGGCCTCGCGGAGCAAGGGAAAGGAACTCCTTTCGGTGGTCAGGCACGATATCCTCAACCAGCTGACCATCCTGATCGGCTTTCTCCAGTTTTCCGAGGACTTCATCGAGGACTCCAGGGTCAGGGAGTTCCTCGCGAAAGAGGAGGCCGCGGGCCATGTCATCCAGGCGCTGATCGAGTTCACCCGCGACTTCCAGGACCTGGCAGTCGAGGACCCGCGCTGGATGCGGCTCGATGCCGTCATCCGGTCCGCCCAGGGGAGGGTCGATACGAAGGGCATCGAAATCGTCGCGGATGCCGGCACAACCGAGGTCTATGCGAGCCCGCTGATCCGGCATGTCTTTTTGACGTTCATCAAGAATGCGGTTGACCATGCGCACGGGCTCACCCGGATCACCCTCTCGCAGGGAGTGGACGGCGGCGACCTCGTTATTGCCTGCGAGGACGACGGTCCCGGCATCCCGGAGTCAGAGAGAAAGACGCTCTTTGACCGGGGCCACGGCAGGAACAGGGGATACGGCCTCTGGCTCGCAAAGGAGATCCTCTCGATCACGGGGGCAAAGATCCGGGAGGCCGGAAAGGAGGGCGGCGGGGCCAGGTTCGAGATACGGGTTCCCGCCGGGATGTGGCGGGAAGGGGACGCCTCCTGATCAGGCGATCTCCTGCACCATCCGTCCGTCCTTGAAGATCGAGATCTTGCCCCCGCTCTGCGAGAGGACGATGCCGATTGCCCTCGTGACCAGGGTGATCCCGGCAACAGACGAGTGCCGCGTCCCAAGGCCTTTCTGGATCCCCACCTTGCTCGTGTCGATCGTGATGTAACGGGCGGCAGCTTCTATCCGCCCGTCGCCCCGGACCACGAATGCACCGTCGAGCTGCGCCAGCTCCTTTATGTTCTCCTTGATATCGTGGTTGGTGATCATCCGGTCAGTGGCAGGGTGGCCCTCGAACGGGTTGAGGATCAGCTGCTTTGACTTGACCAGCACCGCGTCCGAGTCCCCGATGACAAACGCGGTCCCCACCTGCTTGCCCTCTCTCCCCTCCTTTGCGATCTCGATGCAGATGTGGAGGACCGAGTCAAAGACCTCTTCTTTGACATCGGTCCCGGTGATCACGGTGTCCCTCCACATAGCCGTGCTGATCCTGCGCCGGTCCCGGTGCTCGTGGTCGGTGATGTCGTGGCCGATGCAGACCACCTCCACGAGGTGCCCGTCCGCGTTGCGGATGGCCCTCGTGTGCCAGGCGACCCAGGCGGGCTCCCCGCCCCGGAGCTGCATCTCGTAGATGCGGAGGCTTCCGCCCTCGTGGTTTGCGCCTGTGTCGGTGACAAAGCCCGGGGAGGCCTTCCCATCCTTCCGGGGGACCAGGGTGTCGCGGATGTTCTTTCCGAGGACCTCTGCCTCCGAGTAGCCGAAGAAGGCCTGGGCGTGCCTGTTGAAGAAGGTGACGACCCCTTCGGGGTCGAGCTTGATAATCAGGCTCGAAGCGTTCTGGAGGAACTCGCGGTACCGGAGGTCGCTCTCCTTCTGCGCATCGATGAGTTTTGCATGCTCTGACCGGTCCTCGCAGACTATCACCTGCCCCCGCGAGGGGTCCGCCGGGTCCATCGCCCGGATGCTCAGGCGGCAGGGGATGAGCGTCCCGTCCGCTCTTTTCAAGACGGTATCCGCGTGGCCCCATCCCTGGTCGTCGGACCGGTGGCAAAGCTCCCTGAAGGCACGCTCGTACTCCTCGTTCCCGGGGAAGACTGCCTGGACGCCCTGCCCGGCGAGCGCCCCCGCGTCCATGCCGAGGCTGCGGGCCATTGTCGAATTGACCCATTCGAAGTTCCCGCCCCGCACCTGGCAGATCCAGAGCGGCGAGACAGAGAGGATAGCCGAGAGCATGTCGCAGCGGAGGACCTGGTCACGCTCGGCTTTCTTCCGGAGCACCGCCTGGTAGAGGATGTCCCGCATCTCCTGCACAGGACCCCGCGAGCCCTCCCTCTGGCCGTGTACCTCGGCTGCCTGGTGCACGTCCTCGATGAGGAGGCTGTCCCGGTCGGTCCGGTGGTAGAGGATGAACGGGATGCCTGCGTGGGTCCCTTTCAGTTCTTTGAGGAGCTCGACTCCGGTCATGTCGGCCAGGAACTCGATCCCGTTCACCTCGGGGAGGCGGTAGTACGAGACGATGATGTCGTATCTCCTCCGGCGGGCCATCTCCAGGGCCTGCTTCGTGGAGTGGACGGCGTCGACCCGGATCTCCCCCATCCTCTCGAGGTATGCCCTGGTGCTCTCGAGGGCGTCGCTGTTGTCGTGGACGAGAAGAACGGTGATCATGGCTGACGGCTGCTCCGGTGGATCGTTCCTGGGAGTATGGGAAAAGGTAGGAGATGCCAGAATTTAATAATTATTGGTCCGAAATCCGGGATTGAGCGCGCAGGCGGCGGAATTTAAAGAAATGGTCTTACCTCCCCCTTCCTTTTCCCCTGCTGACGCCGGCATCTCCGCCGGACTGCATCCTGAAGAGCGCTGCGGCGACCTCGAGCGACGTGTGCTCGTCCCCCATCACCTGCTCGACCCTCGCGATGAACGGCTCCAGGTCGCCGGCGGTGATGTTCTCACGGATCCTGGCGATCATGTTGACGATGCGCCGCTCGCGGAGGTCCTCATCGGCCGGGACCGCGTGACGGGCGATGCGGATCTTCGCAAACTTCTGGATGTCCCGGAGTTTCCACATCTCTTTCCCGGAGACGAAGGTGAAGGCCTTGCCGGACTTGCCGGCCCTGCCGGTCCGGCCGATGCGGTGGATGTAGTACTCGGGGTCCTGGGGGACGTCGTAGTTGAAGACCACCCCGACCTCCTCGACGTCGATCCCGCGTGCGGCGACATCGGTTGCGACCAGGATGTCGGAGGCGCCGGTCCGAAACCGGGACATCACCCGCTCTCGTTCCTTCTGGTCCATGTCGCCGTGGAGCGCCTCGGCGAGGTACCCGCGGGCCTGGAGCTGGCCGCTGACCTCGTCCACCTTCCTTTTCGTGTTGCAGAAGACGAGCGAGAGCTTTGGGTTGTAGAAGTCAAGCAGCCGGGAGATGACCTCGACCTTGTCCGACTCCCGCACCTCGAAGTAGCGCTGCTCGATGGCGGGGACCGCCAGGCGGCCGTGCACCACCTTGACCATGCGCGGGTCTTTTAAATACTTCTGGGCGAGCGCGAGGATCTCCTTTGACATGGTGGCCGAGAAGAGGACAGTCTGGCGTTCGGTCGGGGTGCGTTTCAGGATAATCTCGATGTCGTCCCGAAAGCCCATGTCCAGCATCTCGTCGGCCTCGTCGAGCACGACGAGCCGGATCCCCGAGAGGCTGACGGTGCGGCGGTCGAGGTGGTCGATCAGGCGGCCGGGGGTGGCGATGACGACCTGCACACCTTTTTTAAGTACAGAGATCTGGCGCTCGATGGGCTGGCCGCCGTAGACGGGCAGGATGGTGATCCCGCGCAGGTGCCGGGCGAGCTTTCTCAACTCCTCCGAGACCTGGATGGCAAGCTCCCTCGTGGGGCAGAGGACGATGGCCTGGACCTCCGGGACTTTCTGGTCCACCTGCTCCAGGAGCGGAATGCCGTAGGCGGCGGTCTTCCCGGTCCCGGTGTGGGCCTGGCCCACCATGTCGTGGCGTTCGCGGATGACAGGGATGGCGAGCGACTGGATGGGAGTGGGCTCCTCGAACCCCTGGTCCAGGACTGCCCGCATGAGCGGCTCGGGGAGGTCAAGGTCGACAAATGAGATGGTTTTCATGTACATGTTCCGTAGCGTTCCGGGCATTCTCCCGGGGAGCCCGCGCAGTATTCACTGGTCTGCAGTGGTCCCCCGGATCGTGCTGCAGGAATAATGCCCCCTTACCCTTTATAGGCATTTGCGATGGGTATCTCTCCTCCGCCCAGATGGAGTGCTACTCCCTGATAACCACCGAAGCCTTCTCGTCGAATGGGTTGGTGCGGAGCGCAAGGGAGTAGAGGTAGGGGTAGTGGCGCTTCAGGTGGCCCAGGTACACGACCCATTCGAGGACCAGGAGGCCGTAGACCCGGTTCAGGTCTCCGGAGAGGTGCGCCGTGTCGGCCCCCGGGAGACCGCAGAGTACTTCCCGGTGCGAGAGTTCCTGCCAGAGGTGGAACAAAGCCTGGAGCAGGTCGGTGAACTTCGAGTGCTCGTCGAGGTCGGGGTTCTGGAGGAGGACGGAAAGGACGTCGATTTTCTCCCCCAGGGCGTCCCGGAGGGTTGCGAGGTCGAGTTCCCGGCAGTCGAGATGGTATGACCGGGACGCGAGCGCGTCGATGATCCCGGCGGACGCGGGGGAGTCTGCGAATTTTGGCCCTGACAGTAGGCGGGAGAGGTCCTGGCGGCCCAGGTCACCCCGTGCACAGGTCGCAAGGAGCGAGGTGCCCACCTGCGTGAAGAAGATCCCGACCAGCATCATCGTCTTCTGGCGCCGGCGGGCCCGCTCCTTCCGGAAGGCGATGTGCTCGACCACGTTTGCGACGAGGCCTACGAAGCACCCCACGCCGGCGACGATCACGACGACCGCAAGCACCTTTCCGGCCTCTGTTGCCGGGTGAAGGTCCCCGTATCCCACCGTCGCGATGGTCACGATGGTGAGGTAGAACGAGTCGAGCGGCGAGAACCCCTCCAGCAGCGAGAACCCGGCGACCCCGATGACCACGACAGAGACCAGGAGGACGATATAGGCCTGGAGCCTCCGTTCATACGAGCCCATCTTGTGGAAGGGTCGCCCTGCATGGGTGATAAACCTCACCTCCGCGGCGCGGGCCTCCGCACCCTTCATCACCTCGCACACCCTCCGTACCTCTGTTGAAACCATGACGGACACCTTCGAGGGAGTGATACGGGAACTGAAGGCCAAAAGGAAAGAGGAGCGTTGGAAGAACTACGACACCTGGAAGCGATCCTGCTGCTGCCCGGACTGCCCGAGCTACAACGAGTGCGCATCGGGAGGCCGGGAACTCCTCTACTGTATCCTTGGGATGAGCATCCAGTGTGTCAGGGAGGACCGGCACTGCATCTGCAAAGAGTGCCCCCTCTACTCCACGCTCGGGCTCTCGGGAAAAGACTTCTGCATGAAGGGGAGCGAGGCGGCGATCCGGTACGAACGGAGCGTGGAGTGAGGGGAGAAGTTTCCTATTGGGAGACAATTTGTTGCATGATGTGCAGCAATTCACTTTCCTGAAAAGAAACCGCGATAAAAAATCTGCAGGAGTATTCATTCATCACTGGGCCCCTCCACTCCTGGATCCTCTTCATCCTCACGCTGTTCCATTTTATTCTGGACGAAAATCAGCCACCCCACTGCCCACACCAGCGGTATCCCGACGGGGATCGAGAACCCTGCCGGCCCCGACAGGAGCGGCCCGTACTGCACCATGCAGGAGAGGAGGAGGAGAATGCCGGATGCGATGACCATGAGGCCGGGGACCTGGATGTGCTCGTCCATCTCTTCAGCGATCATCACGGCGAGCACGATGCACGAGATGACGAGAAGGAACGCCCCGGCAACCCAGAGCGAGATAGAGACCGCTGATTTTCCCGCAATGATGCCGGACGTGACATACTCGATCTCTCTAAAAAGCGTGATGAACGAAGTCCCGTAGGAAGTGTCCTGGTACCGGAAGAGTGCCCACTGGACACCGGTTCCGATCCAATCGCCGATGACATAGATGTTCAGGGGAATGAGAAAGAGGAGAAAGGTGACAATGGGGAGAATCCTCTGGTCCCGGATACGCATCATTCATCAGACATATACTGGCATCTCTCATCAGGGTTGCGAATTCGCGCTATTCTCGTGAACTTGGCGAGATGAATGAAAAAAAGAGCAAAACCCCGTAATTTCCGGAGTTACAATTATAATAACCTTTAAATATCTTCCGGTCTGATTTCGTAACTACAGTGTCTTGTCCATGCTGATTGGGCAATGCGCGAGAATGCATCAAGGTGTTATCAATGAAGATCATCGAGAATGATGAAGCAGTATCACCCGTTATCGGTGTGATCCTGATGGTCGCAATCACTGTGATCCTGGCAGCGGTCATTGCGGCGTTCGTGTTCGGACTTGCGGGGACGACTCAAGCAACAAAATCAGTCGGTGTTACTGCAAATTTGAATGCATCGAATTTTGTCGTAATAACCTGGCAGGGTGGGGCTGACCTTAACAAGATTACCAATTGGACGGCTAAAAATACAACTGGGGCTTGGTTAGCTGGTCATGGAGGAACTACTGTTGTTGGTGAAGTTAATATTTCAAACAGTGCAGTTCCAGCCAATGACCGGATTATTATCACTGCCAAATTCCAAGACGGTTCAGAGCAAGTCGTCTTTGACAAGCAATTCTAACCCTAACCCCTTTTTTTCACCTTCGTCCTTGGCTTCTTCCCCATTCCTCATCGATAAACGCTCGTAAGTCCTCCTCATGGACGCGCACCAATTCTCCGAGCATGAAAGCATTGACCCTCCCCTGCCGTATCCACTCTTGGACCAATTAGGGCCTGATTGTACTTTATTGGGGCACCTGGCAGACGAAAAACGAGGGTAACCTCGGCCACGATCCAATTTTACACGACTGCTATCTCTATCAGAAGTGCTTCATCAGTATTATTGAATGACTCCAGCAACCCCCTCTCCATACCCCCACCGGGCGTCCACTTATCAACTCGCAAAAAAGGGCCCCATCCCGCCCTTTTTCGCCCTCCCCCATGCACAGGCATATATACTCACCGGTCACATCTTATAACGCAGAATAACAACTGCATAGGTAAGAACAATGGATGACAGAGGTTTTAGGGGAGGGTTCAACCGGCCCCGGACAATGACAAAAACTGTATGTGCGGACTGTGGAAAAGAATGCGAGGTACCGTTCGTCCCCACCGAAGGAAGGCCGGTCTACTGCCGGGAGTGCTTACCCAAGCACAGGAAACCCCGGTACTAGAACCCTCAAATTTTTCGAACTTGCTCTTCTGTAGAATTTATTGACGCGGTCCTGCGTCGTCGTGTGTTTTGGTGGTGTGTGGTGTTGGAGGAGCGGTGGCGGTCGTATTCTGATGTGATATGGTAAAATTCTCGCCATATTTTCATCTTACCTTTGCGGGGAGGGGGAGAATCCCCCTCCCCTGTCCCCTCCCCCGATACGGGATAGCCCGCTGGCAGAGTTGCATCGGGATACCAATCGACACTTCCAAGATTCTCCAGCAATGGATTCATCGCATTCTGATGAGGTCACAGCCTCAGGAGGGTCATCGTGTGTGCGGTTATACTTTGATCAGAGGGGGAGAACCCCCCCCTCCGGATCTCCCAAAATTTGCGCGAGTTTGTGAGCAGAGTTGGACCGGGGTACCACTCGACATTTCCTGCTCCCAGCACTGGCCCTATCGCGCTCAGGGGCTGCCACAGCGGCGGGGCGTCAGCCCCAAGAGCGTCACCGTATGTGGAGTGCGGTCGCGTTCAACTCAGGAACAGAATTCACCGGGGCCAGTGTCTGTCAATCCCCCGCAGTTGGAGCTTATGCTCCAACTGCTCCTATCGCGCCTTAGGGGACGCCACAGCGGCGGGGCGTAAGCCCCAGGAGCGTCACCGTGTGATGAGTGCGGGCGGATTTACGTCATGAACTATACTTGGGCAAGTGTCTGTACAACCCCCCCGCAGTCGGGGCTGATTCCTCAACTGTTCTGCCATTGTGTGATGAGTGCGGTTGGATATCACCCACGAACAGACCGAACCAGGGCATTGGCCGTCGGCCCCCTGCAGCAATGACCTCGCGGTTCTTTCTGCTCCCCGGGGTATCATTATTAGGAGAGACTATCCACATCTGATTGGGCAAAATAATGGAGACATTTCGTTTCTCTGTCGTGATCGAGAAGGACGAGTCAGGGTATTACGTATTCTGCCCTGAGCTTCAGGGGTGTTATTCACAGGGATCTACCTATGAAGAGGCCCTTGATAATATCAGGGATGCAATACGCCTTCATCTGGAAGATAGAATCTCATGCGGCGAGGCAGTTCCCCAACCAAAAATGGTGAGCATTACCACTCTTGATGTGGCAGTATGAAGGGGAAATTGCCACGGGTTACAGCCGAAAAGATCATTAAAATATTGCACACACATGGTTTTTCCGAAGTCCGTCAGAGCGGAATTCACAAGATATTTCGCAATTCACAGGGGTGCAGAGTCACAGTTCCAGTTCATTCGGGAACAATCCTTCATCCCAAATTGATAAAGGCCATCCTCGAAGATGCGGGAATTTCACCTGAAGAACTTGAAAAATAAAATTATATTGCGTTGGATTGTTGCGCGAGCTTGTTTTCTTTATTAATGACAAAAACCCTCATCCTCTCCCGCCCCCAAACATCTCTCAAAGACAGGTGATCCTTATCGCAACGATGCCCCCCTCCACGCAGCCGAAACTTGCCCGAAGGCTCGGGTTCTGGGAGGTGACCCTCTCGGGGATTGGGATCATCCTCGGCGCCGGGATCTACGCGCTCATCGGGCAGGCGGCCGGGAGCGCCGGGAACGCGGTCTGGCTCTCGTTCGTGATCTCGGCTTTGGTTGCGTTCTTCACCGCCCTCTCCTACATGGAACTCTCCTCGATGATGCCGGACGTCGGCGCCGAGTACGAGTATACTGCCAGGGCGGTGGGCCGCCGGGTGGCGATGGTGATCGGGTGGCTGATCATCTTCTCGGGCATCCTCGGTGCGGCGACGGTGTCGCTCGGGTTCGCCGGGTACCTCGGGGGCCTGCTCCCCATCGCGGTCTTTCCGGCCGCCGTGCTGCTGATCGCAGTCCTCTGCGGGATTCTTCTGCTCGGAGTGAAGGAGAGTGCATGGGTGGCGGTCGTGTTCACCCTCATCGAGGTGGGCGGGCTCCTGCTGATCATCGCAGCCGGGATTCCCTGCCTCGGGCGGGTGGACTACTTCGAGATGCCGCTCGGCCTCTCCGGCGTGGTCACCGCCGCGGCGCTTGTCTTCTTCGCCTACCAGGGATTCGAGGAGATGGTGAAGTTTTCAGAAGAGACGAGAAGGCCGGAGCGGACCGTCCCGCTCGCCCTGATCACGGCGCTCGTGGTCTCGACCGTCCTCTACATCTTTGTCTGCATCTCGGCGGTGAGCGTGGTGGGCTGGGAGGCGCTCGCGGCATCCTCCGCGCCGTTTGCGACCGTCGCGTCCGCCGCATGGGGGGCGGACGCGTCCCTCCTCCTCTCGGTGATCGCGCTCTTTGCGACCGCCAACACCGTGCTGATGATGATGTTTGCCTCCTCGCGGATCTCGTTCGGGATGGCCCGGGCAGGCTCGCTCCCTGGCCTCCTCTCGAGGGTCCACCCCGGCCGGCACACCCCGTGGACTGCGATCCTCCTCGTCGGGGGAGGTGCGCTCTTCTTCATGTTCACCGGGGACATCGCGTTCGTCGCAAACATCGCCAACTTCACCCTCTTTGTCACGTTCGTGGTGGTGAACCTCTCGGTGATCATCCTCCGCTACAGGGAGCCCGACAGACCGCGGCCATTCTCCATCCCCGGCAGGCTGGGGAATTTTCCCGTCTTTCCGCTCCTCGGCCTCCTCTCCTGCATCTTCCTGCTGGTGCAGCTCGAGCCGGCCGTGCTCGGGGTGGGGGCGCTCCTCACCGGGATCGGGGTGGTGATCGCGATCTTTTACGGGGAGGTGGAGGAGAGGTGAGAGGGGATACTATTGCATGACATAAGATAGCAGAGAAAACGAATTTGTAAAAAAAAACACCACGCATTCCGTTTTTGGATCTTGTCGGGAGGGGAGATTTACTTCCACTTCGTTCTCCTTTCCCGCAGTAGTCTTATTACAACCAACAACAGATTGAGGAACAATCAATGATACTTGAATACATACATGCCGCGCTTGACCGCGCACAATACGAGATTATCGAAGACGAAGAGCCATTCTATGGGGAAATACCAGATTTACCCGGGGTATGGGCAACGGGAAAGACGCTCGAAGATTGCCGTCAGAAACTAAAGGAGGTTCTTGATGGATGGATTATCATTCATCTGCAAAGGGGACTTCCTATCCCCGCATTAGGAGAATACACGATCGAAGAGATGACTGGACTGGATTCTATTGTCAGAGCATAAGCTCCAGCCTGTCAAATGGGCGAAATCTCGTGAGAAAATTACGCGTATTGGGATTTGAAGGTCCTTACCGCGGCGGTAAACACCCTTTTATGATTAAAGATGCTCTGGTTCTTACGCTCCCCAATCCGCATCGGCAGAAGATTGGACCAGACCTCCTTGCGAAAATTCTCCGGCACGCAGGAATCTCGCATGATGAGTGGGTGAGAACAGGCTAATTATACGAAATTCCTTTTTTCCATTCTTCGATTTCATAAATTCCTGCAACATTGAGATTATCACACGATGCCATTCCCCACATATGGCCGGTTCTCCACCAGGCACATCGCAAGGTCATTCATGATCCCCTGCAGGTCCCCGGTATCGCGGAACCTCTCCGCGAGGACCTGCCCGAGGCTCCCATTCTCGATCCTCTCCCTTACCAGCGGCAGGTACCGCCGTTCATCGGCGGTCGCCGCCTTCGCGGCGCGCCGATAGAGTGCGGCGAGTTCATCCTCGAGGCCATCGGTTCCCGACCGGATGGCGCTCTCCGTCATCGCGACGAGCGAGTCCCGGTCCTCCTCGATGGGAAGGTCACGGGCCCTGGCGAGCGCCCGCACGAAGGCGCAGAGCGCCATGTCCGAGAAGACGCACTCCTGTTCGTCGATCGCCTTGATCTCGATGCAGGGACGGCTGAACCGGACGATCACGCCCGCGGATGCCACCCATTCCTCGCAGAGGATACCTGCCCCGAGCGACCGGAGCTCGGCGTAGACCCCCGAGAGCCGCTCCCGGTAGTCCGCGACAGACGAGATGGGATCAGGGACGATCCCGTTGCAGATGGCCGGGATCCTGGCCTGGTTCTCCCGGTAGAAGAGGAGGCGGTTGTCGACCGGCCCGGGGGCCTTCCCCTCGACGAACGGGGATGCCGCCGAGACGGCGACGAGGTAAGGGATGAGGCACCGGGTGCGGTTGTGGAGAGAGACGAGGCGCTCCTCGTTCGTGTATTCGAGGTTCACCTGGAGCGCCTGTATGTTCAGCCAGCCGTGCTGGCGGATGGAGAAGAGACGGTCGTAGGCCTCGTAGTACTCCCCCTCGCCGTGGTCCCAGACGCGGGCCTGGTCCAGGGTAAGAGTGGGGTGCATCCCGAGGCCGAGGAGCCTGTAGCGGTCGCCGAACCGGCGGGAGAACTCACGGACTCCTCCCTGGACAGAGAATTCGAGGTCTGACAGCCTCGTCGATGGGTGAAGGGGGATCACCTCGAGCACGTGCTTCTGCAGCTCCTTGCAGGTCTTCGCACCCCCTAGAGGTATCTCGCCGTCCCAGCTCCCGGCGATCTCGGCGAGCACACGGTCTGACTCCGGGAGCGGGACAAAACCCGGCCCGTTGAGGGAGTACTCGTGCTCCGTGCCGGTCTTCATGCAGTCCCTGCTCCCCTGGGTTCAAGGAGGATCTCGGCCACGAGATCGGTCTCGGGCTCGGGGATCCGGTTGATCGCGTCCAGTTCGTTCGCGGGGAGGGATCGGACCAGCGCTGTCAGGCTCCGCACCGCCATCCTGAACTGGGAGGCATATGCAATCTCGTCCGCCTTGAGGTAGGGGACCAGGGGGCAGACGGATTCATGCTTGAGGAAGAGGCGGAGGGTGTGGTCCTGCACCTCGAAGGTGAAGGGTCCCGCCACGCAGGTCTCGGGCTTGAAGGCATGGACCCGGCACTTCCCACTCCTGCACAGGATACACATCCCGTCGTCGTGCGACTTCATGCGGGTATACCCGGCGAATTCTGCCACCGAAAGCGGCACTCCCCTCGCGCGGAACTCCTCCATCCTTGCGGGGGAGAGGGGGGGATGCGCCTCGTGGCAGCACCGCCCCCCGCACTCTGCACAGATGGCCTCTGCTGTCTCTTCAAAGGATCGCATCATGGCTGACTCCTTCACGTCTCCAGAAGCGTATGGACGATATCCCGGTACACGTGGGGGTACGCGGTGTCCTCGCCGCCCTCGAGCGACGGGTTGTCGTTCACCTCTATGACGCAGGGGCCGGCCGGCCCTTCCTTGATGTCCACCCCGTAGAGCCCGTTGCCGATGGACTGGCCTGCCCGGACGCCGAGGTCGATAACCGCAGGGGGGACCATCGCGGGGGGGACACTCTCGACCCCGCAGTAGACGATGTGGCCGTTCACCGAGTCCTGGATCTTGAAGGTCTGGGAGGGGATGATGTACTTGCAGGCGTACAAAAACCGTCCCCGGAGCACACCCACACGCCAGTCGTAGGTGCTCTCCACGTACTCCTGCGCGACGACCCAGTCAGAGAGCTTGAAGTAGCGCCTGGCCACCTGGAGGAGTGCGACAGGGTCCTCCACCTTCTCAACCCGGAGCGAGAAGGATGTGGAGGGCTCCTTGATGATGACGGGCGACCCGAGCTCCTCGAAGACTTCCCGCGCCCTCCCCGGCGTCAATTCCCGGTGGGAGATGAAGAGCGTCCGCGGGATCCCGACCCCTGCGTGCATCAGCCGTGCGTACATGTGTACCTTGTCCGAGCAGACCTGGATGGAGTCCGGGTCGTCGATCACCGGGATGCCGGAAAAAGCTGCCATCCGGGAGGCGACATAGGTGATGTTCATCGGGTCGGTCCGGGCACGGATGAAGAGCCCGTCGACCTGGGGGATCTTGCGGATGTCCACCGGGAAGATGAACTCCGCCCCGTGCCCCATCTCCTCTGCGGTATCGCGGCAGCGGATAAGGGCGTTGAGCTGTTCGGTGGACGAGAGGGTCTTTCTGTCCACGAATATCCCGAGGCGGCTCATAGGAAGACCTGGCCCGAGAGGTAGAGAGAGAGAAGCTCTTTTTCACCGGGCGTCAGCCTCGAGTAGCGGACAGGGCAGATTGAGGAGAGCTTAAATCCGCCCGGACCCCTGATGCAGACGATCTCGACGAGCGGTATCCGGAAGGACTCCCACACCCCTGCAGCCATCTCTGCAAACGCCGGGTCGGTACAGGAGACGTTCCCGAAGATGGATACGGCCCTCTCGATCCGTGCGCCCGCATCAAGGCACTGCGAGCAGAATGGGTACTTCCCGTTGTTGGTCACGTGCCTGACCAGCTCGCGGGCCGAATCGTCCTGGCCCAGGACCTCGAAGTGCGAGGTGCATGCAAAGTAGTTCAGGCCGTAGATGACCGCGGGCGCAGGGATGCATGACTGTGAGATCGAGTAATCGGCGACAGGTATCCCGTCCATCCGGGCCCGCTCGAGGCAGATGGGCACGACGAATGCATCGAGGATCGCCTTTGTGCCCGGCTCCACCCGCAGGCCTTGCGTCTCCTGCATGAGGATCGCGTAATACGCCTCGCTCTTGTAGGAGTAGTTCTCGGAGACGAGGTAGGATATCCCGTCCCTCTCCACCGTGTGGATGCTCTCCCGGGAAAGGGCCGGGCCGCTCTTTGCCCGCAGGATGGGCCTTCGTGCCTGGGCCTGTACGGAGGAGAGGGACTCACCCGGGAGGAGCGGCTCGCTGACCAGCTGTCCATGGGGCATCAGGTGCGCACCTCCGCGTGGAGGGGAATATAGCGCATGGGACAGCGGGACGTGTTCGAAAAACCGGCAGTGTGGACCCTATCATGAGGGTCATCATCGTTCTCGTTCTCTGGTTCTGGCATGGGGAACCACGAGCCGCAGGGTCTGCAGCACAAGAGGTATTACTCAGATGGTGTGGCGGGTTTGCTTTAAATGTTTGTGGTCGGACTGCCGCGATGTGCGGGAAAAAGGGAAGCAGCGGGTCCCGATTCGCAAGCGCGCCGGGGGCACTGCACCTCACGCCTCACTTTATCTCTATTCGTTCTCCCGTCACCATGTAGTGGACCTTCTCGGCGATCTTGCAGGAATGGTCTGCGCACCGCTCCAGGTAACGGGCGACCATCAGGTAGTTCATGCATCGGGTGATGGTGCGGGGCTCCTCCATCATGTAAGTGATCCCCTCGCGGAAGATGGTATGGCGGAGCGCGTCCACCACGTCATCGCGTTCAGAGTGGTGGCGGATGAATTCCAGGTCGCCGGTCTCGTATGCCCGCAGGGAATCGTCTATCATCGAGAGGACGAGGCCTGCCATGTGGGGGATTGCAAGGCCGCTTGCCAGGTCTTTCCCGCGGGAGTCGGCGGTGGCGATGACGACATTTGCGATGTCTTTTCCATAGCGGCCGATCCGTTCTGCAGAGGCGATGACTTTCAGGGCGCATGCGACGGCCCGCATGTCCCTTGCCACCGGCTGGTAGAGCGCGATCATCCGATAAACTTCCTCCTCGAGGATATCGTTCTGCGAGGAGAGTGCCCCTTTCCGGGCTTTGACATCGCCTGCAAGTGAGATGTCCTGTGTCCTCAGTGCCTCCACTGCGTCGCGGAGCATCCCTTCGGCGAAGAGCCCCATCCCGAGGACCTTCTGCTGCATTCCAGCCATCTCGTCGTGGAACTTGTCGGTCATGTGCACACCACCTACCCAAACCTCCCTGTAATGTAGTTTTCTGTCAGTTCTTCCCTTGGGCTTTCGAATATCTGGGCGGTCTCCCCGAACTCGACCATCTCCCCGAGGTACATGAACCCGGTGAAATCGCTCACCCGCGATGCCTGCTGCATGTTGTGCGTCACGATGATCACGCAGTACTGTTGCTTCAATTCTCCGATGAGCGCCTCTATCTTTGCCGTCGCGATCGGGTCGAGCGCGGAGCACGGCTCGTCCATCAGGATGACCTCGGGCCCGACCGCGAGCGTCCTTGCGATGCAGAGCCGCTGCTGCTGGCCGCCCGAGAGGCACATCGCCGAGTGGGAGAGCCGGTCCCTCACCTCGTCCCAGAGCGCGGCCTTCCGCAGGCTCTCCTCGACGACCTGGTCGAGCCGCGCCCGATCGGTGACGCCATGGACCCTCGGCCCGTAGGCCACGTTCTCGTAGATGGACTTCGGGAAGGGATTCGGTTTCTGGAAGACCATCCCGATCCGGCGGCGGATATCGACGGGGTCTGCGCCGTTCCCGTAGATGTTATTCCCGTGGAAGTCGACCGACCCCTCTATCCGGCAGTCGCAAACGAGGTCGTTCATGCGGTTGAAGCAGCGGATCAGGGTGGACTTGCCGCACCCTGACGGGCCGATGAGGGCAGTCACCTTCTGGTCCGCTACCTCCATCGTGACGCCTTTCAGGGCGCGTGTCTCTCCGTACCACAGGGTGAGGCCCTGCGTTGAGATGATGGACTGGGTTGTCAATGGTATTACCCTCGTGTGGTCTTTTGGGAATGGGTCCGTACCAGGATGGCCGCCGAGTAGATCAGGACCACCAGGATCAGGAGCACCAGTGCAGTCGCATACTTGTTCGCATCCGCGCCGGGAACGTTCGTGGCGAGGATGTAGAGGTGGTAGGGGAGCGCCATGACGGGGTCAAAGAGCGAGGAGGGGAGGAACCTCTGGGAGAAGACCGCCGCCGTGAAGAGGATGGGGGCGGTCTCGCCCGCAGCCCTCCCGATGGAGAGGATGGCGCCGGTGATAATCCCGGGCACCGCGGGGGGGATCACCACCCGCGAGATCGTCTGCCACCTCGTTGCCCCCAGCGCAAGGCTTCCCTCCCTGAGCGCGTGGGGAACGTTTTTCAAGGCCTCCTCCGTGGTCCGGATGATGGTCGGAAGCACCATCAGCGCAAGCGTCACCTGTCCTGCAATCAGTGAGACCCCGAATCCGAGGGAGAGGACCAGGAACGAGAACCCGAAGAGCCCAAAGACGATGGAAGGGGTGCCGTTCAGGAGGTCGGTCCCCGTGCGGATCGCCCGCGTGAGTTTCCCCTCCCGGGTATACTCGGTCAGGTAGATGGCCGCGCCGATCCCAAGCGGGAGCGCAATCGCGATCGCCCCTGCCACGAGGTAGAGGGTTCCCACCAGTGCAGGGAAGATGCCGCCGGCACGCCCGAGGTTCCTCGGGGGCTCTGTGAGGAACTCCCATGTCAGGCCCGGAAGGCCCTTGCTGACGATATCGAAGAGGATGATGGCGAGAATCGCAATCACCGTCGCCGTGGCGGCAAGGAGAAGGAAAAAGGCGACCTTCTGCGCAAGTTTCGGGGAGACTTTCGCCTTCAGGCGCCAGAGAACGAGGAGTGCGAGCGCAACGGCAAAAAAGCCCGCGACGCCCGCGACGGGGAGCCCCGCAAGCGAGATGACACCTACCAGGAGGAATGGTTTGAGGGACCCGTGCCATGCGAACCGCGATCCCATATCATTCAGCAGGAGCCGGGATGTCCTGCAGGACCTTGCAGCCGGTGCGTTCTGCTGCCGAATCCTCGCGAGGATGAAGGTCGCGGCGAGGTTCACCATGAGGGTGATTGCGAGCAACACCACCGCGACCCCGAAGAGCGCGTGGTAGTGCGCGCTCCCGATTGCGACCTCACCCATCTCGATCCCGAGGGTGCCGGTGAGGGTCCGGACCGGGGAGAGGACATTCCAGATCGGGTCGGGGATGATGGCGGCGTTCCCTGTCACCATCAGAACCGCCATGGTCTCCCCGATCGCCCTCCCCATGCCGAGGATGACCGCGGCTGTAATTCCCGAGACCGCGGAGGGGACGACGACCCGGGAGATGGTCTGCCATCTCGTGGCCCCGAGCGCGAGGCTGCCCTCACGGAACTCGCGGGGGACCGAGGCGATGGCGTCCTCCGAGACGCTGATGATGGTGGGAAGCGACATGATGCCGAGGAGTATTGACCCCGCGAGCCACGACTCGCCGGTGGGAACGCCGAAGGTGACCCGTATCCAGTCGGTGAGGACAATCAGCCCGAAGAACCCGTACACCACGGAAGGGATCCCTGCCAGGAGCTCGATGGCAGGCTTTGCGACGGCTTTCACGCGGGGATGCGCGAGCTCCGCGATGTAGATCGCACTCCCGATGCCGAGCGGGACTGCCATTGCCATTGCACCGAGCATGACGAGCAGGGTGCCGGCGATCAGGGGGAGGGTCCCGTACAGGGGAGGGGTCCCGGTAGGGTTCCACACGAGGCCGGTGAGCATCGCGGGCAAACCTGCCTGGACGAAGATGGGGAACCCGTCGTAGAACAGGAACGCGAGGATGAAGAAGATGACGGCGACTGAGAAGATTGCGCAGGAGAACCAGAGGAGCCCCATGAGGGACTCCTTGTTTCGTGCCTGCCTCCCGTGGCAGAAGATCCCGGTGGACTGCCTGGGTTCATTCATGGGATTCTGGTCTCTGTCAGGAAGGACATGTGGGATGCCGGGGGACTATACCAGGGGCACGAACCCCTCTTCTGCGAGGATCGCCTGCCCCGAAGGCCCTGTCAGGAATGCAAGGTATTCCTTTGCGAGTCCCCCAGGTTCTCCCTTCGTGACCATCAGGAGAGGCCTTGCGATCGGATACTTTCCGTCGAGCACGTTCCCAACAGTCGGATTGACCGGGGATCCGGAGACCATGACCGGGACCGCTTTTGTGGTCGCGTCCACGTAGCCGAGCCCGACATACCCGATTGCCCCGGGCGTCTGCATGACCGTCTGCTTCACGGCACCGTTCGAGTTCTTCTCGAGTTGCGTGGGAACGAAGTCCTCCTTCTTCATCACTTTTTCATGGAAGAACTCCCTTGTCCCTGAGGCGCTGTCCCTCCCCACCACCACGATCGCAAGGTCAGGTCCGCCGAGTTCCTTCCAGTTGGTGTAGGTCCCCTGGTACACTCCCTTCACCTGTTCCAGGGTGAGTGGCCCGACGGAGTTGCCGGAGTGGACGATCACCGCGATGCCGTCGTTTCCGATCACAGTGGCAACGAGGTCCGGGTACCTGTCCTTCTCTTCAGGTTTCAGGTCTCGCGAAGACATGCCGATGTCCGCGGTACGCTCGCCTGCGGACTGGATGCCGACACTGGAGCCGCCCCCGCTGACCCGGATGTCCGCGTCGCCGCGGGTGTTCATGAACGCGTCGGCCGCAGCCTGGGCAACTGGGAGCACGGTGGTAGAACCCGCAATGGAGAGGGACTGGATCTTCTGTTCAGAGGCCTTCGGCGACCCCCCCTGCGGCTGCGTGCAGCCGGCCGCGACAAGCGCAATCGCGAGGATCAACGCGAGGCTGGTGGCAAAAAGCACCTGTGTGCGTGAATCAGGCATGGTGTTCGAAGAAAAAATTCGGGGGGTTCCGGTATACCTTTTTTCGATGGAGACTATATGTATATATATAATATATTGTGGGGAATAGAGTAGTATAGAAAAAGGGCAGGAGGAGAGGAGTGGAGATCCGGAAGGTGCAGATAACGGGAGGGTCGTCGTTTGTGATCACTCTGCCAAAGGAATGGGCAGAGAAGCAGAACGTGAAGAAGAACGACCCGCTTGGCCTCGTGACCCAGCCTGACGGCACGCTGCTCGTGACGCGGGACCTCTCCGAGTCCCCGGCACAGCGTGCCAAGACCTTTGACGTCACGTCCATCAAGGACCCCACGTTCCTCTTCCGCCTCCTGATCGGGTCCTACATTGCAGGCTACACGTCGATTGCCATCACCTCGAAGCAGCGCATTCCTGCCTCGATCCGGATGGTGGTGAGGGAGTTCACCCAGATGACAATTGGGCCCGAGGTGGTGGAGGAGACCGATACCTCCGTCCTCTTGAAAGACCTGCTCAACCCGGCTGAGATGCCATTTGAGAACACCATCAAGCGCATGTACGTGATCGTCAAGAACATGTACATGGACGCCCTGGCAGTGCTCGAGTCCGGCAACGGCACCCTTGCGCACGACGTGGTGGCAAGGGACAACGACGTGGACCGCCTTCACTGGCTCTTGGCCAGGCAGACGAACATCATCCTCAAGAATGCAAGCCTCGCCAGGAAGATGGGAGTGGCGCCGTCCGTCGTCGTGAACACGTATATAATCAGCAGGATCATCGAGCGGATAGGGGACCACGCGGTCAGGTACGTCGAGCAGGCGATGAAAGTGCCAGGAGGCGGACTCGACCCTGAAACGATGGAGACGATACGAACGGCCTCCGCCCACTCCCTCTCCATCTTCGATCGGAGCATCGTCTCGTTCTTCAAGGCTGACATCCGGGAATCGCATACCAATATCGAGCAGGTGGAGCACCTTGAGCGGCTCTGCCAGGAGATCACCTCGCGCTCGATGGAGCATCCGCCTGAGGTTGCAGTGCCCCTCAGGTACATCGCCGAGAGTATCAGGCGTGCCGGGGAGTATGCGGGGGATATCTCGGAGAACGTGATCAACATGCTCGTGGAGGACCGGATATAACTGGCCCGTGCCTCCCCGCTGCCATGTCTCGTGCAAGGGCCAACCTATAATACCCCACGCCTGCAACCTCACACCCGGGAGGAGTAAGGAATGGAAGGGGGAGACCTGATCGAGGTGACCGATCTCACCTGGGAAAATACCGTTGAGAAGAGCCAGCTTCCGGTGCTGGTCATGTTCTACAGCCCCACCTGCCCCCACTGCAGGACAATGGAGCCGTACGTGAGGGAGTTTGCGCGGGAGTATTCCGGGGGGGTCCTCTTTGTGAGGATTGACATCACCGCAAGCCAGTGGACGGCAGAGCGGTATGGTGTCCGGAGCACGCCGACCTTCAAGTTCTTCTGCAGCGGACGGCCCGTCTCGGACATGGTGGGCGCGGTCTATCCTGCACTCGTGAAGAGAATGATAGACGAAGGTCTGAAGAATGGCCGCGAGTGCCTTGAGCACTCAACCGAGATCAATTACGACGTGTCAGGATACGCGTGAAATTAATCCGACTGCCCAGGGATGGGGTCCCGGGTGCGCGGCAGGCGCATGGGAACTGTCGGGAAATGCGGTATCCGCTGCCGCCATCCAGGCAATCTCAATAGATATAAATAACGCAATTCTCAAAATGTTGTTATTAAAATGACAACAAATTTCCAGGATCTCCTCCATCGAGCACTTCTCATCTTCGCAGCGGCGCTTCTTGCCGCCGCGCCGGTCACGGCAGGAGCCGAATACCTGGGTGGTGAGCCCATCCTCACCGCGTCCGTCGCGGGGTCAAACGAGTTCCTTCCGGGAAGCGATTCAGTCATGCTGGTCGTCATTGAGAACCGCGGGATCCCGGATTTCAAGCTCCTCCCACAGGGGAGGGTCACTGCCGAAGACCAGCCGTCCACTGCCAAGCTGGTGAAGGCCGAACTTGGCGCAGGTGATGCGCCGATCCTGGTGCGGACCGACCCGCAGATGGCGGGAGACATCCCCGCGAATTCACGGGTCGAGATGCCCTTCGAGATCAAGATACTCCGGAATGCGACGGGCGGGACATTTACGCTCCCGCTCACCCTCGCGTATTCATACCTCTCCTTCGCGGAAGAGCGGGGATCAGAGTCGATAGCCTATACGTACAGGGAGGCTCAAACCGTCGTGCCGCTCCAGGTGAGGGTCACACCCCGCGTCAGCATCGCGGTCATCGACGTCCAGGCAGGGGAACTGACTGCCGGGAACGAGGGATATCTCGCCATCACCATCAGGAACGAGGGGTCCCTTGGCGGGAACGAATCGACCGCCAGGATCACGAGGCACGAGGAGAGCCCGGTGATCCCGGTGGCAGGCAGCTCGTATATCGGGGTGCTTGGTCCGGGGGCGCAAGTCCAGGGGAGGTTCAAGGTGCAAGTCGAGGACCATGCCCAGGCGGCGTGGTACCCCCTTGACATCCGCGTCGAGTACCTTGACCCCAACGGAGATGTGGTCACCTCCGAGCCCGTCGTTATTGGAGTGCCAGTGCAGGGCCCCATTGAGTTCGAGATCACGTCAGAAGAGCTTACCATCCCGAAGGGCGGGACACGGGAGGTTGAGATCACATTCAGGAATTGCGGCCCCGTGACTGTCCGGAGCGCCCAGGCCCGCATCGTGGCGGTCGATCCCTTCACCTCGGCGAGAGACTCTGCGTCCCTTGGGGACCTGGCGCCGGGCCAGGAGGCAACGGTGTCCTTCACCCTCTCGGTCGACAAGACCGCGACGGTGAAGGAGTATGGTCTCGAATCCGAGGTGCGTTACCGGGATGCCCTCAACAACAGCCTCATCTCCGATCCCATGAAAGTGAGGGTAAAGGTGGTGGAGAGGTCAGGACTTGATATCGTTCTCTCAAACCCCGTGTACTTAAGTCTCATCGCGGTCATACTGATCGGGACAGGCTACTACTTCCACACCCGGCGGAAGAAACCCTCGGAATAGTATTCTTGAAATCTCCCTGAATTTTTTGGCTGTCACCGGAAGCAGTGAATCATATCCTGGCAGCGTGCGCAGCAGTGCTCTGAAAAAAAAGAGGGAATGGGTATACCTGTTCTTACCAGCTCTCGGAGAATGCCGTATTGACGTAGATGTCCTCGAGACGGGTCTTGTGCCCCCGCTCCATGCTGGCAAGCTCCATGAACATCTTCTTCTGGGCAGCGTCCTCGCTGTTGTTTGCAAGCGCCGTGTACATCTGCATCGCCTCGAGCTCCTTCTTGATGGCCACGACGAGCCCGTCGACCGGCTTCATGTCAGGGGTGAGCGCCGGGGTCTTGATGTTGTCTCCCACCTTGTAATCCTTTGTGGCAGAGAACTTGAGGGACTTTACATCCTTTGAGAGGAGCCCCTGCAGGAACTCGCGGTGCTTGGTCTCTTCCCCCGCGAGCTCGAGGAAGAGCTTCTTGAGGTTTGCGTCCTTTACCTTGTCTGCGACGGTCTTGTAGAAGGTATAGGCTTCCACTTCGCGGTCGATGGCATTTGAGATGATTTTTTTGTACTCTTCTGGAGTCATTCGAATCAGATCCTCCACCACTAGGATACTCCATGTCCCTATATAAGAGCGCGTTTCTTGCCCACCTTTTCGTGAATTCATAAAAATGCAGTCCTAATTTCCAAAAACCAATAATTAATCACAATCAATTTACATCGACGAATTGCGCTGAAATGAGGCCGGTGGAAAATGTGAGCGTCTCAAATTTCGGCTAAAAAAAAGAATGAGTGGATTTACTTGAAGATATCGAAGATCTGGTCGCTCCCCGTGGCGGAAAGCCGGGCTCGCTCCTCGCGTTCCTCGACGAGTGCAAGCAATGGGAGTTTCATGTCGACTCCGGGGACGTGTCCGAACATCTTCTCGAGCTCGACCTGCTGGGCGTGCATGAACAGCGCATTCGGGATCTCCATTGCGCAGAGTTCCTGGCACTGCCCGCAGTTGACGCAGGAGTCGGCGATATGGGCGAACCGGATCAGGTGGAACATGAAGCTCGGGGGGACCTGCCCGGGGGTCACGAAGTGCGGCTTCTTGGTGCTGCACTCGACGCAGTAGCAGATCGGGCAGTTCTCGATACACTGGTAGCACTTGATGCACCGGGAGGTATCGGCGAGGATCTTCTTGAGGCGGTCGCGGCCGGTCCCGAGTGACGCAAAGTCCTTCTCCCGCCACTTGTCGCCGAGCTTGAGCATGGCGTTCTCGACCTTGACCCTCATCTCGACGCCCTTTTGGTCGGCGGGCTCGGTCTTGATGGCCCCTGCCTTGACGGCCTGGTCGAGGATGCCTGCACCCTTGTCGCTGCAGACCTCGACAAACGTGGCCTTCCCGGCCTTGTCGCCGATGACTCCCCAGTTCCCGCAGGCAAGGTCTGCCTGGCGCGGGACTTTCATCTTGCAGCGGCGGCAGTTGGAGCGGCGTCCGTAGCCCTCCTCCTCGAGGTCATCGATCTTGATGCCCTTGTGGCCGCCCTCGTACTCGATGATGAACTGGCCCTTGTCGATCTCTTCCTTGGTAACCGTGTCCGGGTCGACCCCGAACTTCTCCTTGATCATCTTCCGGGCAAGGACGGGGCTGACGGTCCCTCCGCAGTTGACCCCGATCATGACGATGTTGTCAAGGTTCACCTGCTGCCGCTTGGCAAGCTCGTACAGGCCCATGGCGTCGCATCCCTTGACGGTGATAGCGATCTTATTGTTGCCCGCTCCCTCAAGGTACTTCTTCACGATCTTCGACATGAGCAGGGTGCCGCAGTGGAGCGACCCGGCCGTCTCGTTGATCTTGGCAGGGTCGGTCACAAGCGTCGGCACGGCATCGTAGATGTCCTGCCCCCTCTTGACCGCGAGGACTGCGTCAACGATCTTCTTCTCGAGCATGAACTTCAGCAGCCCTGAGACTGCGCCGCCGCACTCTGCCTTCTTGGCAAGCTCGGCATCCGGGGTCCACGCGTAGAACATGTCACCTTTCTTGGACATCTAGTTCCCCTCCTTGATCTTCTCGACCTTGACAGAACAGGCCTTGAACTCCGGGATCTTGGCGATGGGGTCGAGTGCGTTGTTGGTAAGGACGTTTGCGGCGCACTCCTTGAAGTGGAACGGCATGAACATGACGCCCTTCATGATGTCCTTCGTGACACGTGCGGGGACATTGACAGTTCCGCGCCTCGTCGTGGCCTTGACCATCTCCTTGTCAGTGATGCCGAGTGCCTTTGCATCGTCGGGGTTGACCTCGATCCATCCCGTGGGCTCCTCGTACTCGAGCGACTCGGACCTTCGGGTCATCGTGCCGGTATGCCAGTGCCAGAGGCAACGGCCGGTGGTGAGTATGAACGGGTACTCGGCGTCGGGGACCTCTGCCGGGGGCTTGTAGGGCACGGCAAAGAACTGGCCCAGTCCATCGGGGTGGGCGAACTTCTCCTTGTGGAGAATAGGGGTCCCGGGGTGCTCGGGAGTGGGGCAGGGCCAGTGGGCAGCCTCGGGCTTGTTCAGCCTCGCGTAGCTCATGCCTGCGTAGGACGGGGTGACTTTACGTATCTCCTCGAAGATGTCCTCAGCGCTGTTCCAGGGGAACTGCTTTGAATAGCCCATCTTGGAGGCGATCTCCTTGATGATCACCCAGTCGAGCTTTGCCTGGCCCGGCGGGTCCTGGGCTTTCCGCCACATCTGGACGCGGCGCTCGGTAGAGGTCTGGGTGCCGTCCTTCTCGGCGTAGCAGCAGGCAGGCAGGACAACGTCTGCAAGCTCCGCGGTCTCGTTCATGAATATGTCCTGCACGACGAGGAACTCAAGGCTCTTCAGGGCCTTTTCCACGTGGTGGAGGTCGGGGTCTGAGATCATCGGGTTCTCGCCCATGATGTACATGCACTTGAGCTCACCGGGCTTGTCTGCGAGCACGTCCATCATGATGGTCACTTCGTACCCGTTCTTGCCCTCGGCGATGCCGTCAGGGAAGCCCCATGCGTCTGAGAACTTCTTGTGGGCGGCCTCGTCGATGACCTTCTGGTATGCGGTGTACACGACCGGCAGCGCACCCATGTCGCAGGCGCCCTGCACGTTGTTCTGGCCGCGAAGCGCGTTGACGCCGGTCCCGGGCCTCCCCAGGTTTCCGGTCAGCATCTGGATGTTTGCGACCGATCTGACGTTGTCGACTCCGGTGGTGTGCTGGGTGATTCCCATCGAGTAGAGGATGCAGGCAGACTCGGCCTTCGCGAACCATTCTGTCGCGGTCTTGAGCTGCGCGACCGGGATCCCCGAGATCTTCGAGACGTTCTCGAGGCTGTATTCGGGCTTCATGACCTCTTCTTTCAGCTTGTCGAAGTCCTTTGTCCGGTTCTTGACGAACTCCTTGTCCTCCCAGCCGTTTTTCAGGATCTCCTGCATCATCCCGTTCAGGATGGCGACATCGGACCCGGACCGGAACTGCATATAGAGGTCGGCCTGCTTGCCCGTCGGGGTGAACCTCGGGTCGGCGTAGATCAGCTTGGCACCGTTCAGTTTCGCCTGCATCACTTTCCGGCCGATCAGCGGGTGCTGCTCAAAGGTGTTGCTCCCGAGAATAAAGACGCACCTCGACTCGGCGATGTCGAGGATCGAGTTGGTCATCGCACCCGAGCCGAATGTCGAGGCAAGCCCCGCGACCGTGGATGCGTGGCAGAGCCTCGCGCAGTGGTCGATATGCCGCGTCTTCAGCACCCCGCGTGCGAACTTCATCATCGCGTAGTTCTCTTCGTTCGAGACCCTCGCGGACGAGAGGCAGGCGCACTCGTCGGGCTTGTACTGCTTGAACTTCTTTGCGATCAGGTCATACGCCTCGTCCCACGTGGCCTCCACGAACTTGCTGTCCTTCTTGATCAGCGGCACGGTGAGACGGTCGGGAGCGTTGATGAACTCGTGGGCGTAGGTCCCCTTCGGGCAGACCTTCCCCTCGTTTACAGGGGAGCGGTGGTAGGGGGCGGTCCCGACGACCTTCCCATCCTTCACCACGAGGTTGAAAGTGCACCCTGTCCCGCAGTAGGGACAGGTGGTCTGTACATACTTCATGTCCATGGTCAAATCTCCAACACAGAGATCTCGGAGGTCCAATATTTAACAGTAATGTTTAACTGCGAGGAAATTGATGAATAATTGTGGGTGAAAATGATGCACCGTCCCCGGGAGGCTGGTGCAATTTCTGATACAATGAGGCAGGTTTCCATGATGACGATGATTCACTGTTCTTTTTTCTTCGGGAAGGTGATGCGCAGGTGAGGAGGTTGCCGGTCCCCCCCATGCTTACCGCGCTTGTCCAGTCCGGCATTCTCGGAATCGAGGGGAAGGAGTTTGCGAGGTTGGAACGTTGCCCTTTCTGCGGGGGCATAGTAACCGGGTATGACATGAAAGAAAGGCGTTTTGCGATCCTGCAGGAGGAGGAGGGAACGCGCCCGGTCAGCGTCAGGGTGAGACGATTCTCCTGCCGGGAATGCGGCAGGATATCCCCTGCAAGGGCTCCCTTTTATCCTGATACCCGGCTGGGCTCGCCCGTCGTCGACCTCTGTGTCGTACTCTCGCGCGAGATGCCCGCTGCGAGGGTGGCGAGGGTGATGGGCGACCTCTCGCTCGTCGTCGACCGCGGCACGGTCAGGAATTATTCGCACCGCGATTTCGGGGAGATACCCGTGACAGAATTCTATGGAATCTCAATCCCCCGGTCGTTGATGACTCTGTCGCTCATGGGGATGCAGGGGCCATGAGTGGCTCTGTCGCTCATGGGGATGCAGGGGCCATGAGTGCCGCACCATCGTAGGGGCAGAATGAGGTGCGGGGATCGGCGGTCTCGAAGCCACAGAGCGGGCACCTCTTCACCACACGCGGCCGCGAGAGGAAGGGAATGAGAGGGATGAACAGGAAGAGGAAGAAGAACGGCATGCCTGCAAGCCAGAGCACGGCACTCGCCAGCAACGATCCTGCGAGGAGGATGAGGCTCAGCACCCACGGCTTCGTCGAAGCACCTCTGAAACGGCGTATGCGGGGAGGGCAGAGGCACCGGCCCCAAGTTCCACGGAGAGGTCCACGCCACCAAGCGACGCGGCAAGGAGCCCCGACCCAGCCCCGGCGGTGTAGATGCGGATGGCCCCGGACTCTTCCATTGCCTTCCTTACTGCTGCCCTGATCGTATCCTGCTGGGCCTCCCAGAAGGTTTCTGCAACCTGGACTGCGCCCTCATCTCCGATCTCATCAAGGTCGGCACAGACCACCCGTGCAAGCCTCCGGAGACAGGCAATGCGGTCCCGTCCCTTCCTGTCCGGGGTGTCGCAGGAGTAGTCCGCCTCCCCGATGTGTCCAAGCACCAGGTGTGCGTCTGCGCTGATGGCAAACTGTTCGGCGCTTATCGGGGTCGGAACCCCTTCCAGCGTGACCGTCCGGATGACCGCTGGGACAGTGGTGCGCAGGAGCCCGGTGTAGACCAGGTAGCCCTTCTGGAGCCGCAGGAGATCGGTAAGTCCGTAGAGCGCGGAGAGCGGGCGCAGCGGGACGATGTCGGTCGTGGTACTCCCCATGTCCACCAGGAGGCCGTCAGGGTCGCGGGCGTGGAGGCATGCGGCGGATGCGAGCCAGTTCGCTGCCGCAAGCGCCGGCACGGCGGAGTCGTAGAAGCGACCGTCGGTGCCGTAGAAGAGCGCCGCCGGAAAGACCTCCCGCACGGTTTTTGTGATCCAGGCAATCCCTTCCATCTTGGTGCAGAAACAGTCCGCGAGCTCCCCGCTCATCACCACCGCCGCAGCGCCGTCCGCAGTGCGGTACCTGGAGAGGATCTCCCCAAGCGGAGCCCCCTCCCACAGGGGGCAGTAAATGGTCTCCACCCCATCGTCTGTTGCAATCTTGACATTGGCCCCGCCAATATCGATCCCGATCACAGCCGTTTCACCCTCCCCTGGCTGTCGAACCTGGCCTTCCCGTTCAGGTGCACCTCATCGGGACCCCCGCCTCTCGATGCCTGGACGAGGATGTCTGCGATCTCCTCTTCCATGCAGGCTGCGATCCCCACGATACTGGTGGTGACCCGCGGGTTCACGTCGACGACGTAACAGCGGTCGGCAAGCACGATATCGACGCCCACGTACCCCTGGCAGCCGAGGACCTGCACGGCTTTCGTCGCGGTCTCTACGAGTTCCTCCTGCCTGGGGTGGAGGAGTGGCGTCTCCCCGCCGAGGTAATGGAACAGCCCGTCGTCCCCCACCACGATCTCCTGGCGGTTCACCGCGAGGAGGAGGGGTGGCTTGCCGGTGTAGAAGGAGCACGCGTCGCCGACCACCCTGCTCCCCACCAGGCTCACGCTCAGGTGCTCGCCCTCGATGTAGTCCTGCGCATACTCCCCCTTGCCGGGAGGATCTTTTGTCAGGCGGACCCCCACCGAGCCGCAGCCGAGCGCGGGCTTGACTACCTGCGTTCCCGTCGATCCCGATCCCGGTACCGGGACTCCGTTCCTGGCCAGGATCTGACCGCACCGTACCTTGTCTGCGCAGACGGCGGCGTTCATGCTCCCGCACCCCACGCTGTGTGTCAGCCTCTCGAGGAGAGAGGAGAACTGGAAGAGGAGGTGATCGGGGGCTATCATGAGGCCCACGTCGCAGAGAGGGGCAAGTCTCTTTATCTCTCCGAGGAAGTCGCCATCCTCAGGGGTGAGCACCTCGTACCCGCACCGTGCGAAACTCTCTGACAGGACCCGGAGCATTGCCTCGCCTTCGGGGGCGAGATGTGGGTCGTGGAAGACGGTGTACTCTGCCAGGAACGCGTTCATCGTATTGAATGGGGCGCCGTGCCAGAAGAGGATGACGATCGGTCAAGTATTTCTCATTGCTCCCCCAACGGGTTGGTGACCATGAAACCCCGTGTCCTGCTCACGAATGACGACGGCATCAACTCCGCCGGCCTCTGGGCCGCATACGAAGCCCTCTCTCCCATCGCCCAGGTGACGGTGGTGGCCCCCGCGACCCAGCAGAGCGCGGTGGGGAGATCCATCTCCATCTTCGAGCCGATCAGGGCGCACGAGGTGGAGATGAACGGCGTGCGAGCATGGGCAGTGGGAGGAAAGCCCACGGACTCGGTGATCATCGGGCTCTATGCGCTCGACCTTCAGCCGGCAATGGTGGTGAGCGGCATCAACATCGGCGAGAACCTCTCGTATGAGTCCATCATGACATCAGGGACCGTGGGAGCGGCGCTCGAGGCGGCGAACCAGGGGACCCCTGCGATCGCCTTCTCTCTCCAGGTAGAGGACCAGGGGGACAAGTTCGATGACCCGCGCCACCATGCGCAGAGTTTCGAGGAATCAAAACGCGTCGTGAAAGAGGTGTGCGGCATGTTCCTGGACCGGCGGCTGCCACCCGGGGCAGACATCCTCAACGTGAACATCCCTTCTGTCGTGAAGGGCGGTTACGAGGTGACACGCCTTGGGGAGAAGCTCTTCTCGACCGGAGTGGAGAAGAGGCTCGATCCCAGGGGGAGGCCGTACTTCTGGATCAACGGACCCCTCATCGCTGACGCCGGGGAGGGGACGGATGTCCATGCCATCCGGAAGGGGAACATCTCCCTCACCCCCATCACCCTTGACTGTACGGCCCAGGGTGCGGGGCTTGCGCTCCGCTCGCTCTTCTTGGGGGCAGGAGGGAGTATATGAGCACGCTTCCGGCCGAGAGGGCCAAGAGAGATGCAGGGTACCATGCCGCAGGCATGGTGGAGGACGGGATGGTCATCGGGCTTGGAACGGGATCGACGACATACCATGCCATGGTCCGGCTCGCGGAGAGAGTCGCGGAAAAGGAGATCACCATTGCCGGGGTTCCCACCTCGCACCAGACCGCTATCCGGGCACGCGAACTCGGCATCCCCCTGACATCCCTCGACGACCACCCGTGCCTCGACCTGGCTATTGACGGCGCAGACCAGGCCGACCCGCTTCTCCGCCTGGTCAAGGGGCGGGGTGCGGCACTCACGAGGGAGAAGGTGGTGGCATGTGCGGCAGGGCGGCTGGTCATCGTTGCGGACCCTGGAAAGCTCGTGCAGGCGCTCTCCGGCATCGTCCCAGTCGAGGTGATCCCGTTTGCCGCAGTTCCGGTGATGCATGCCCTCGCGGATATGGGAGGAGCCCCGCGAATCCGGGAGGGAAAGGCAAAGGATGGCCCGGTCATCACGGACAACGGGAATTACATCCTGGACTGCCGCTTTGAAGAGATCCCGGACCCTGCGCGCCTCGAGGACATGCTCACGCTCATTCCGGGAGTTGTGGAATGCGGGCTCTTCTGCCGCTACACGGAAAAGACCACGCTTGTGATCGGAGAAGAGAGGGGCTGCAGGGTAATCAGAGGGGGACGGGATCAGGAGATATAGTCCCGCAGCTGCTGGATCAGGTTCAGCTGGTTGGTGGCCTCAGCCCTCTTCTCCTTCTCGATGGTGTCCATGATCTCGCCGACAGGCTGCGAGAGCCTGTAAATCTTCACCGGCCTGCCCTTGTTCTCAGCCTTGGTCTCCCTGTTCTCCACCCAGCGCTGGTCCATCATCGTGGCCATGGCGATGCTCACTTCAGGCTGGCGGAGGTCGGTGCCCCGCTCGATATCCCTCGAGGTTGCCTCGGGGGTGTGGGCCAGGTATACAAGGACTTTCGCGACGTTTTTCTTCAATCCTATCCGCACCAGGAGATCGGCAAATTCCTCCTCCCTGGGGGTGAAGTACATGACGTTTCTCGATTTCATGGTGTTCACCGACTCTTCTTATGTTATTAACATATATTATATAAAAAGATTATTATTATTTATATAGCATTAAAAAAGGGAAACGGGAGAAAAACAAAAAAAATGGTATCAGAGGAGACCGAGGTTCTTGAGGTCCGTGAGGATCTTCTGCACGGCCTTCCTCGCGTCCTCGGGCTCCTTGCCGCCGGTGATGATCAGCTTGCCGGACCCGAAGAGGAGGACCACGACCTTCGGGTTCTCGAGCCGGTATACAAGGCCGGGGAACTGCTCGGGCTCATACTCGATCCGGTCAAGGTTGAACCCGACGGCGATCTTGTTCAGGTTGATGCCTGAGCCGAGGTCCGCGGAAGTGACGATGTTCTGGATCTTATAGCTCAGTTTCTTTGGGATGTCGATCTGCAGCCCGCGGAGGAGGTTTCCAAGGATCTCCAGCCCCTGCGAGAGGCTCTCGATGCTCTTCGCCCCGGTCAGCACCACCTTCCCGGAACCAAAGACCAGCGCGGCGATCTTCGGGTTCTGCATCCTGATGACGACTCCGGGAAACCGCTTCTTATTGTATTCAGCATCTTTGATCTGGGAGGCCAGGGCGGGAAGATCCAGGTAATCGGTCACCTTGGCTGAGGCAACGATATTTTCAATCTTGAGAGATTCCTCTGGCTTGACCTTCATGTTTATAAAATGCCCCCGGACAGTATATAAACAGTTGGGTGCGACCCCCAGGGTCACGGGTCGATCAGGAACGCCGCGATCGAGAGGAAGATCAGGACTCCCATGATGTCCGTGATCGAAGTGATCGGCTGGCTGCACGGGTATGGCAAAACCCAGGAAACCGGGTGAGTGACCCATGGACGGTTTTATCACCTTTCTCCCGCAGGTCTAAGTATGCAGAACCGGAAGGCTGCCGGTGTAAACGAGGTGATCGCATCCATCCTCATGGTGGCGCTCGTCATCGTCCTGGCCATCATCATCGGGAGCATCGTGTTCGGCGTCATCGTGATCCAACCGAAGTCGGCCTATATCCCGCCAAGGGTCGAGGTGGTGAACTACAGCGGCCAGCAGGCCATCAGCCTCTACTCGCGGGGCGGGGACCCTGCGGTCCTTGACAAGGGAGATGGCGTGCAGTACGCGCTTGGCATCTACGTCGAGAACACGAGCGGATCATCGCGTGCCACACCAGATCCGGGGGTCAAGTCGTTTGGCCCAGGCCAGACACTGTATATCTATTACCGCAATGGGGAATACCGTGCAACAGACAACCTGACCGGAAAGACGTTCGATAAGCTCCCCCCTGGTCCGCTTACCCTGCGCCTGGTGGACGAGAATGCGAGGCTGCTTGTGTATAAGGAGGGGATTGGGATGGGAGGAGAAGGGACTGTAACGGTGAGTCCGACTCCTACACCCTCATGTGGCACAATTACCGGTATTGTGTTCAATGATTTGAATGGAAATGGCCAGAGAGACCCTGGAGAACCCGGGTTAAGCGGATGGACTGTTCAGTATCGGTACAGTAAAAACCTAGGCCAAGGCTCGGGATCGGGCGACTGGTCGGCATGGATAAGTGGCACGACCGGATCAGATGGAGCATATACCTTCTCCAGTTTACTCTATCAACCAACTCATTTTTATGAAGTGAGAGTGCTTTTACAACAGGGTTATACAACAATTAAGCCTCAATTAGTGTATTCGTTTAAACTGACTCCAAATGAAAATGAATGTTACGCAACCGGGAAAGACTTCGGTATCAGTTAAAATTCACCTCTATAAAAAATTTCATCCTTTTTACCTGAAGAGTTTCAGGAGAAAGACAATAATTCCCACAGGAGGGAGGGGGAGAATCCCCCTCCCCTGTCCCCTCCCCCAAAACGCGATAGTCCGCATGGAATAGTAGCATATCTGAATAGAAAGGACTGTAGATTTTTGTGATATTGTCTATCAGTATGCTCATTTTTATTCCATAATGGAAGCGATTTTACAATGGGGTCGGTACCTGACAGATTCCTCATCTGATCAGGTAAAACAACGGGTAGGGAGGACTACCAATGCAGAAAAGAAAAAGTGCCATCCTCCTCCCTTCACATCATCCCATAACACCTGCATTGGGCCGGTTCTTGAGGATCATGACTAGTCCATACACGCCAGCGGCCAGCAGCGTAAGGTCCAGGTAAAAGCCGTACATCGCAGGGGCGAAGGTGCCGGCAAAGAACGCCCACCAGAGGAGGAGAGCGAACAGGAGTGTGAAGAGAAGACGGGTCGTCTTCAGCGTCGCCATCGATGTCGAGAGGAGGGCGATTGCCAGGATCGTGGTGGGACATGGTGCGGCAGGAAGCGGTCCCCCGGGGTAGGGATGGCCGGTCAGCCATCCGGCGATCGTATAGAGTCCGAGCGCCCAGATGGCCCAGGCGAGGGTGGCATACCGGACCCATCCGGATGCCGGCAGTGAGATAGTGATTCTTTTTCGAAAAATGTCGGTTGCGAACAGCAACCCTATCACAACCATGGGTATCCCTCCGGGAACCGCGGACAGCGTCATGTAGAAAAAGAAGAAGACGATGCCGTTCCAGAGGAAGACCAGCGCCAGTGCGCCCTTGATGAGTGCCTGCGATCGCATGTCCGCGGGTCTCATGAAGACCAAAGCCGTGGTGATCAAGAGCAACAGCCACAATATTACGTTGACAGGGAGCCAGTCGGTATTGTAGGCAGCAAACTGCGTGAAGAAATAGGATGCATCCATAGTGTAACCTCATCCCACCCGGTCGTGCGGTATAACCATATGATGGCCGTGATTGAGAATAAAAGTGAATACCTGATGAACCTGGGTGAGCCACCAGAACGCGAGTTTTGCAGGGCGGGGGGCTGCCGCCCCTCGACCCCGGGGCGACCGTGCGGTCGCCGGGATGTGAAGAGGCACCAAAAACCCCTGGAGAGAAGGGAAGGAATAGAAAAGATCAGTCGTATTCGCGCCAGGTGTGGCCGCATTCGCAGCAGCGGAAGAAGCGAACCTCGCTCTCGTCGGCGGCACGGAGCTGCCGGAGCCACCAGAACGCGAGATTATGTTCGCACTTGGGGCACTTGGTCGCGATGGTGGGGAGCGTGCGCACCGACCCCTCCTCCTCGACGATGACGATCTCCCTCTCGCGCCGTTCCTTCCTGATCTGCATCTGGTCGTCCTTGCCGATATTGCGGATATACCCGCATTTCCGGCATTTCAACTGGCCTGCAGAGGAGATCATCAGGCTCCTGCACTCCGGACAGAACATGATGGGGTATTATGCGTTACCATTCGAGATTAAGGCTTGGTTTGTAGTAATGTGAATTCTCCGCATATTTTGCCCGATGCGGCGGGAAGGGTGTGCAAACGCACTCTTTTTCATCCATGGACGCCAAAATAACAGGGATGAAGGAGCTCCTGGTACTCTTCTCCTGCCTGTTTTTCCTGGCGTTCCTTGTGCCATGGAAGCTCCGCAACTGGTGTGCGGTGTTCGGATGGACCTGCATCGTCCTCTTTCTCTTTGCAGAAGTCCCCTATTACTTCTCCATCAACAACTTCCTGTATCCCGTTATGGCGGTGCTCTCGGTCCCGTTCCTCGTGATCACCGCAAGGCACCTCATTACACGCGAGGTGCTGGTCATGCAGCTCTCCACCGCGGCAGCAGTGGCCTTCCTCATCTATGCGCCGTTTGCCTACTCTCCCCTTGGTGACTGGCTCATCTCTGTGGTGGTCGGGCAGACCGCGTGGATGCTCGAAGCCTTCGGGTATCCTCCCCTCCAGCTTGCCTGGAACATGCTCTCCCGGAACAATTTCAGGGTGGAGATCATCCTTGCCTGCACCGGCATCCAGGCCATCGCAATCATGCTCGGCGTCGTGAGCGCGGTGAAGACAAATCCCCGGCAGAAAATGCTCTCGTTCCTCCTGATAGTTCCGACCATCTATATCCTGAACATCGTCCGGAACACCGCGGTCATCATCGCCTACACCGAGCAGTGGTTCCCCTTCCTCCCGGAGATCGCCGGGAACGGCGAGTTCGGGTACGAGAGCTTCTTCTGGGCCCACAACGTCCTTGCTGAAGGCCTTGCCCTCCTGCTGCTTATCGGGATCGCGTGGGGCCTCTTCCGGCTCATCCCCGACCTCGCGGATTTTGCGACCGGCCTCGTGCAGCTCTACTGGCGTGACATCAGGAGAGCGTTTGGTAAAGATAGATGATCCGCTGGAGTGCGGAGAGGTTGGTGCAGATGGCAATCACCAGGACCGAGAGCCAGATGAACCCGGTCAGCCCGCCCGCAAGGAGGACGAGAAACGTCTCCGGCCTGCCGAAGAACCCCACTCCTTCCAGGGGGTCCTCGATCTTCCCGTCCACCCGCTCCTGGTAGCCGATCTCGGCGTAGACCACCGGCTTGATGAACGTGTTCATCAGCGAACCTGTGATCGCGAAGGCAACCACCGCAAAGTCTGCCAGTGGAGGGAGGGGAGTGAACCTTGTGATAATGGCGATGCCGGAGAGACCAATACCGAGCAGCACCAGGGCATCGACATACTTGTCTACGATCCAGTCAAAGACTGCCCCGAACTGCGTCTGCCTTGAGGTCTGCCGGGCCACTGCACCGTCCACCAGGTCGAGGACGGCGGAGATGATGAGTGCAAGGCTCCCGGCCAAAAACATCTGCCTGAAGAAGAGGTAGGCGCACAGGAGCCCGAAAAAGAGTGCAAGAAGGGACACCTGGTTTGGGGTTGCGCCGATCCGGCAGAAGAATGCTGCCACCGGCTCGAGGTAACGCACGAACCTTGGCCGGAGAGCAGTAATATTCATGCCTAAGTACCATGCCGGGTGGACCAATAATGATTCCCATCCCGCATCGTATCGCAGGGCGCATATCCTCTGTTTTGGAGGAATCGCGAATCAATTCTTCTCGTGCAGAGCCAGGGAACTTCTATATGAGAGCAACAAGATATGAGTCTATCAGGAGACTGAATCTGCCTTGCCGGAACCGAAACGACGACCGCATGTCTTGATGATGTCAGAGATCACCGTGGACGGGAAACTGACCCTGAAAAAGGGGGCATCGAGCAAGATCCTGATGAAGTACATGGACCCTGCGACCGAGATCCTCCTCCATAAAACCAGGGCGGCCTGCGATGCCATCATGGTGGGCTCAAATACCATCCGAATCGACAATTCGTTCCTCACGGTCAGGCATGTGGAAGGAAAAAGCCCCCTGCGGGTCATCCCGAGCAGCATGGCCGATATCCCCCCGGATGCGAACGTCCTCGGGCCGGGTGCCCCAACGGTGGTGGCCGTGGCCGCCCGGGCCCCGCAAGAGAGGGTGGAGGCCATCCGAAGGCGGGGAGTCCACGTGCTGGTCTCGGGCGAGGAGCGGGTGCACCTCCCCCTCCTCATGGAGCAGCTCTTTGATCAGTTCTCTGTCCGCACCATGATGATTGAGGGTGGTCCTACCCTCAACTGGCACATGCTGCACCACCGGCTCGTGGATGAGATCCGGCTCATCCATCTCCCCTTCATCGTCGGGGGGGCAGACACCCCCTCGCTTGTCGGGGGAATGCACATCGAGGACGAGAGCGAGATGATCTGCCTGACCTTAAAGAACCATTATCTCTGCGGGACCAACCTGGTGACCGAGTACCAGGTCCGTTACAACCCGGGAGGTGCCGGGGATGCAGGAGACTCCGGCCGCTGAAGGGACGGGCAGGCGAAGGAACCAGTTACTCGTTGTACTCGTCCTTGCCGGCGCGGTCATCTGCGCGGCTGCATCATTTATCCTGTTCACCACCTATGCAAAGGACCTTGGCATCTCCGTGGTGAGGGTGGAGGGCATGATCGTGACAGGGAACAGCCGCGGGGACGGGTACGTGGGTTCCGAGTACGTGGGCCGCATGATCAGGGAGGCCGCAGACGACCCGATCGTTGATGCAATCGTGATCAGGGTCAACAGCCCGGGCGGAACCCCTGCCGCGGCACAGGAGATCGCGGCCGACATCCGCTATGCCCGGAATAAGAAACCAGTCGTGGTCTCCATGGGCGATATTGCCACCTCGGCCGCATACTACGTGAGCGCATATGCGGACCGGATTTACGCAAATCCCGACACCCTCACCGGGGGGATCGGGACATCGTGGTCGTTTCTCGACATATCGGGGTGGCTTGAAGAGAAGAACATCAGCGTCGTCGTCTTCAAGTCCGGCAGTATGAAGGACATGGGCTCGGATCACCGTCCCCTCACTCCCGAAGAGAGGGAGTATGCGCAGAGGGTGGTGAACCAGAGCAACGAGAGGCTCCTCACGGGTATCATTGCAGAGAGGGGGATAAACCAAAGCGATATCGAGGATGCAAGAGTGATACGGGGCGAACAGGCCCTCCTTCTCGGACTGGTGGACGAGATCGGCAACCTCAACGACGCGATCGCGGGGGCCAGGCGGCTTGCGGGGTAATATCCTGGGATACCAGTCACGCCCCCACCACTACCACAGCATTAGACCATTGCCCTGGGATCGGCTTTCATGAACTCCCTGCACACCGTGGTGGCGTACTGCCCCGGCGCAAGAGAGAAAGAGAGGGTCACATCCGGACCTGTGACGGTGCTCATGACCTCCGCCGTAAGCGGGACCGGCCGGAGGGCCCCGTCGTACCTGGCCTTCACGAACGATGAGGCACGGGAGAACGAGTCCGGGACGATATCATGCATCGAGAGGAGTGCGGCAACGGCCCGGTCGTCCTCCCCTGTCTCCCGCACAGCCCTGCTGCCGGGCATCATGATGGCCACCTTGCAGCGCCCCCGTGCAACCTGCATCATGGCGGCATCCCGGTTCGCGACGGTGACGGTATCTTCCCTCCCGTTTGAAAAGATCAGCCGGTCGCCGGGGGCAGGGAGGGAGAAATCAGGGTCCCGCTCCATCCTGGCAGAGAGCGCCATGTTGAAGAGGTAGGACTGGAAGGCGCTCACGAACATCGAGAGGAGCTTTGGGGGGAGGGAGAGGAGGGCACCCCGGAAATCACCGGGGTGCGAGACGAGGTGATGGAGCATTGCCCTTTCGTAGGTGAGGGGGACGGGGAGGGACCGGAGCGCTGCAAGGGTGTCTTTTTCTTCTGCATATGCTTCCCGTGCTTCCCGCACCGCCGGAGGCTCGCCCGGACAGGCCATGCCTACGTAGCAGTCAACCGCCAGATCAAAATCACCTTTCAGGATGTGTTCTCCCACGAGGTGGGTGATGGGCCGGATCACGCCGAAGCGCTGGATCCCGAAGTAGTTTGGAATGCCCCGGCCACATGCGGCAGCCACCTCCGCGACTTCGGAACCCAGGTCGGGGGAAGTGGTATCGCGGATGGTAATGGTAAAGTGGTTGGAGTCGTGGGCGCCGAGGAGGAGCGGTTCACGGGACCTCCCTACCGGCAAGACCTCGAGGTCCTTCAACCGGATCCGGCCGAGGTCATCCTCGCTGACCCCGTAAATCGAGATGAGCTGGGTGGTCACCGCGTGCTTGTCCTTGGTCCCGGTCCACCCGATCCGCCGGTGGGATATGGAGAGGGCATGTGCGATCTCCCGGACCGCCCGCTGGAGTTCCCAGTCTTTCTTGGTGAGCCTGCAGATGAGGTATGGCCCCTCATCGCCGGGCCCAGAAGAGGTCTCCTCAACAACAAAATCCTCTGCCGTGGTGCGAAGCCTTCCGCCAATACCAGGAGTGTTGCTGGCATACCAGCGCATACCGAGGGACTGTTCCAGGGGGTAGGGGGTCTCTCTCATGTGGGATTCTCGCATCTATACGGGTGGACCCGGGCGCGTTTTGCCATCAGAACAGGGAAAGCGAACTGGTGATTCGGTCCAGGTCCTCGCTCTTTGCCGGGCCAAGGCCGAGTGCGGTCACGGTTCCCGGCGGGATCTCGGTGAGCCCCGCGTCCTGGACAAGGCCGGTGGAGATGCCGGCATACTCGGCCAGGGTCTTTAATTCCAGGAGCGCCCGCTCTGAAGGCACCTTGAGCACCACTTTCTTCTGACCCTCCTGCAGCCATTTCTTTCGTGTCGAGGCGTCGGTCCGGTCGTATGCGATGACTGCAGCATGGGCAACCTGCGCACAGGTCTTCCCGCAGCTCATCCTGATATCGCTTCGCACCACCAGGCATTGTTTCCATTCAAACCGGGGCTCTTTCTCCATCTGTGGTGAAATATTCGCGGGCAGAGGAGAAAATAGGTGTGAAGGGGGGAAACGCCGCAAGGGCTCCTCGCCTCGACCCCGGGGCGATATGTCTGTCGCCAGGATTCACCGTTTTTTTCAGCGGGGAGGGGGAGAATCCCCCCACCCCCCCCTCCTATTCGCGATAGACTGCATGTAAGGTACAGAGGGCAGATATGATCTCCTTTGGATTTCCCAGCACTCTCCACTGCAGTAAGATGAACGCTATCAGGAACCCCGGGACGTGGTGCAGGAAATGAAGTTTTCAGAAGACGTGGACAACCTTATACCTTCAAGCAGCTCTGGCACCAGTTCATTATCAGGAATGACCAGGCAGTATGACGTCGTGGTGGTTGGGGGCGGGCCGGCAGGGAGCACCTGCGGCCGGCTCTGCGCGGAGCAGGGGCTCTCCGTCTGCCTGGTCGAGGAGCACGGCGCGGCGGGAATCCCCGTCCAGTGTGCCGGGCTCCTCTCGATGAATGCGTTCAGGGAATGCGAGGTCTCGCAGTCGAGCATCCTCGCGACGGTCCGGGGTGCGAAGGTGGTCTCGAGCCTCGGCCCGGTGCTCGAATTTGACGCACGAATGCCAAAGGCCCATGTCGTAGACCGTGCCGTGCTCGACCGCGAGATGCTTGCCCGGGCGGCGGGCGCCGGGGCCGAGGTCAGGATGAAGACCTCGTTTGCAGACCGGAAAGGCCAACGCATCGTCACACGCGGCGTGAATGGGAAGGAGGAGATATTGTTCAGGATACTCGTTGCAGCTGACGGAGCACGGAGCCGGGTGGCGAGGGTGATGGGAATGCGCCGGCCCGAGGTCTTCCTTGCCGGTCTGCAGGCGGACATCCTGCACGGGATGGACGGATCCAGGGTAGAGATTCACCCCGATGCGGCGCCGGATTTCTTCGGGTGGGCAATTCCCATCGGTGCGGGAAGAGCGAGGGTAGGGCTCGCGGGGAGGACTGGTGTCCGCGAGAGGTTCAGGAGTTTTCTATCGCTCATTTCACAGGATTCGCACCAGGCGCAAGTGCACCTTGTCAGCGGGACCATCCCGCTCGGGACCATGGCCAGGACCTTTGGGGACCGGGTGCTTTTTGTCGGGGATGCCGCGGGGATGGCAAAGCCAACATCAGGGGGAGGCGTGTATACCGGTGTCAGGGCCGCACGCCACGCCGCGAGGGTGGCAGGGGAGGCCGTTGCCTTGGAGGATTTCGACGACGGGATGCTCTCCCGGTACGAAAGAGCCTGGAAGGAGGATTTTGGAAGGGAACTTGAGCAGGGGATGCAGGTCTTCCGCTTAAGGCAGCAGATCTCGCCGGGGGACATGGCAAAGATCGTCTCAGCCCTCTCTGATCCCGCAATCGTGGAAGATATTGTCGAACTTGGGGATATGGACCGGCCCGGCAGGTTGGCCCGCCGGCTTCTCACCCGCCCCTCTCTCTATCCTCTTCTTGGCATACTCATCCGTTCGGGAGTACGTCTTATTTACGAATAGTAAGATTTTTTATCTAACAATTAATACGATTGGGCTAGTCAGTAATACTCTGGTGAATATCGTGCACATTCCCGATGCGTTTATTCCACTCACCCAGGCAGCGGTGTACTGGGTCATCGCGCTGATCTTTATCGCCCTCTCACTCAGGTGGGCCAGGAACGAGATGAAAGAAGAGAAAGTTCCCCTGGTGGCGGTCCTCGCTGCCGGCATATTTGCCATCCAGGCTGTCAATGTGCCGATTCCCTGGGGAACGAGCGGGCACATGATGGGTGCGGCCCTTGCGGCAATCGTGCTCGGCTCCCCCTTTGCAGCCATCTTCGTCCTCACGCTCGTCCTTATTGTACAGGGAGTCCTCTTTGGGGACGGGGGCATCACGGTAATGGGTGCAAACATCATCAACATGGGAGTGATAGGGGGCTTTGTGGGTTTCTACAGTTACAAGGGACTGAATTCCGCCATCAGGAACCCGTACCCTGCCGCCTTCATCGCCGGATGGCTCTCGCTCTTCGTGGCGGCGCTCGTATGCGCGGTGGAGATGGCGATTGCCGGGACCTTTCCGCTCGAAATCGGACTGATCTCCATGGGGCTTTACCATGCGGTCATCGGGGTGATTGAGGGCGGAATCACCGCGGTAGCCCTCTACCTCATCTACACCGCAAGGCCCGACCTGATCAGCGACAACGCGGGGGTGGCAGCCTGATGGGCCGGGAGAACCTCATCTACTTCGGGGTGATCATTGCGCTCGTCATCGCGGTGGCCGCCCCGTTCGTCGCGTCAAGCAACCCCGATGGCCTGGAGAGTGCATTCTTCGGGGTCTTTGGGGCAAAGGAGGTCCAGGGGTCGGACCTGGACGAGGAAGCCGCCGGGGCCGCCGAGGAACAGGTGCAGGAGGTCACCGGGAACACGTTCTCGTTTGCGTCCCCGTTCCCCGACTACAGCATTGAAGGGATGGAGAAAGCGGGTGAGGCATTGGTCATCGTGATCGGGACCCTCCTCGTGCTGGCAATCGCATTCGGTCTCGGGCGGGTGCTCTCCCGTTCCGAATAAAAGAATACCTCTATTATTTTTCACGTCTTAACGTCGCGGGATACAAATTCCATGCACCTGATCGAGACCAGGGATCTCTCCTATACCTATCCAGGAAACGTCAGAGGACTGGACCACGTGAACTTCATCGCGCCCCGGAATGCCCGGATAGCGGTGATAGGCGCGAACGGGGCAGGCAAGAGCACGCTCTTCAAGCACTTCAACGGCATCTTCAGACCCACGAGCGGAAGCGTCCTGGTTCACGGCGAACCGATCACCCGCGAAAACATAAAGGAGGTCCGAAAGTTCGTGGGAGTGGTCTTTCAGAACCCTGACGACCAGATCATCTCACCCACCGTAGAGCAGGACGTGGCCTTCGGGCCCACCAACCTCGGCCTCGACGAAGAGACTGTCAATCACCGGGTCGAGGAGGCACTCAGGGTGGTCGGGATCGAGCACCTGAAGGGCCGTGTTCCCCACCACCTGAGCGGGGGCGAGAAGAAGCGGGTGGCTATTGCCGGGATTATCGCGATGGAACCGCAGGTTCTCGTCCTCGACGAACCCACGGCGGGCCTCGATCCGCAGGGGGTGCGTGACCTCGTCGGGTTCATCAACTCCCTCTCGCGGACATACGGTATGACGGTGATCTTCTCCACCCATGACGTATCTCTCGTCCCGGAAGTGGCAGATATCATCTACGTGATGCACCGCGGAAGGGTTGTGGCTGAAGGGGACTGCCGGGAGATCTTCGGCAGGTCTGACCTCCTCTCATCGGTGAGGCTTGATGTGCCGGTGCTCCCAAAACTCATCAGCAGCCTGCGTGACCAGGGGGTGGAGGTGAGCATGGCCTATACATTCAACGAGGCCGAACGCAACTTCCTTGCCGCGTACAAGAGGAATGGATGATCGAAGACCTGTTCTTTATCGAGAAGCAGACCTATAAAAAGAGCCTCATTCACGACCTTGACGCCAGGGTCAAGATAGCTGTCTGTTTTGCGGTGATTGTGGCGATGGTGGCGGTCCCGTATTCGCCCCTTGTCTTCCCGGTGGCGGTGACATTCGCGGTTTTTTTTGCGGCACTCTGGGCTCTCTCACGCCTCTCTCCCCTCGCGTACGTGAAGCGGCTCGTAATGATCCTCCCGTTCGGTCTCTTCATCATCCTCGTGCAGGTATTCGTGCAGAACCCCTATTACACGGTATTCACACCTATCGCGGACCTTCCCATGGGGCTGCACATCTACCGTGAGTCCATCGAGTTTGCGACCATCCTCCTCCTCAAGTTCCTCGTCTGTGTCTCCTTCATCATCCTGCTCTCGTCCACCACGCGGGTCCAGGATCTCCTGGAGGGGGCAGGCAGACTCGGCCTGCCTGCAGAGTTCACCCTGACGCTCGGTATGATGATCCGGTATATCTTCGTCTTCGGATACATGTACAGGAAGATCAACGAATCGCTTGCCACCCGGTATTTTGTGCCGTTTGATTCGCACCTCCCTTATCGGTACCGCCTCCGGACGATCGCCTACACCATTGGCACCCTCTTCATCCGCTCCTATGAACAGGGCGAGCGGACTTACACGGCCATGCTCTGCCGGGGATACGGGAGGGAGAGCCATCTCTATATCAGAAAAAAGCCACTGTTCCGGAAGGACCATGCATTCCTGGCGGCGGGTCTCCTCGTCGCAGTATGCACCCCCATCTTCTTCTGGGTCTCCTGGATCGGCCTGATCTGATCGCACCTTTTTTTCCTTCCCGCGACATTCATCCTCATATGGCCAGTACATTCGGGTATGGATTCATCACGAACCTCATGCACATCTGCAAGCACTTCTCCTTAAAGCCTGAAGAGGCGTTTTACGGGGCAGCGGACCACCTGGACGGCTTCGTCATCCCCGATCAGTTCAAGGGGACCGAGATCGAAGAGATCGCGGACAGGCTTCGCAAGCGGATCGTCTGGCACCAGCCTGGCACCCTTGATAAAGAAGAAGCCGCGGAGGTGGTCCGTCTGATCAACAGGCTGATCATCGCAATCGACAAGGCCCTTGGGATAAAAGACCCGGATCTGGGCGAATTCCACTGACTGCGGCCCATTCCCACCTTCATTATTAAGTGGTCAGGAGTCGAATACTGTATGTGACGTCCGTTTTGCGGCACGCAGCGTATTTTTTCGCAGGGGGAAGCAATGGCCGAAACGTATGATGCCTCTCATATTACTATACTGGAGGGGTTGCAGCCGGTGCGGGAGCGGCCCGCCATGTACATCGGGAGCACCGACTCCCGTGGGCTCCACCACCTTGTCTACGAGGTCGTGGACAACTCCATCGACGAAGCCCTCGCAGGGTATTGTGACCGCATCTGGGTCAGTATCAATAAGAATGGTTCAGTCACCATCGAGGATAACGGGAGAGGAATCCCCGTTGACCGGATGGAAAAGAATGGAAAATGTGCGCTGGAAGTCGTGCTCACCGTCCTCCATGCGGGAGGAAAATTCGATAAGGACACCTACCAGGTGTCCGGAGGCCTGCACGGTGTTGGGGTCTCGGTGGTGAATGCACTCTCAAGCTGGCTCGATGCCCGTGTATACAGGAACGGGAATATTTACGAGATGCGGTTTTCGCAGGGAAAGACCATTTCACAATGTAACGAACGCGAGGAGTCGCTCGAAGAACTGCGTGCCCGTTTGAAGCATTGGTACCTGGAACCGGAGATACCCGAAGGATCGGCAGGTCAGGCGGGATCGATTCCCGCAAAGGAACTGGCAGACGACAGTAAACTTGACAGAAACCAGTTCCTGCAGAAATTCGGTCCGAAACTATCAGGAACGAGGATCACGTTCAACCCCGATTCGTCAATCTTCGAGACAGTTCATTTTGATTACGACGTCCTCGCCCACAGATTAAGAGAACTGGCGTTCCTGAACGCAGGGCTGATCATCTTCATCACTGACGAGAGGAACGGGGATCATGCAAGGTACCAGTACCTGGGAGGCCTGTCGGAGTTCGTGAGATATCTGAACGAAGGGGCCGAATGCCTCAATCCCGTACCTATCTTTATCTCAAAAAAGGATGAGGAGAACAGGCTCGAGTTCGATGTTGCCATCCAGTATACCACCGGGTACGATGAGAAGATCTTCTCGTATGTGAATTCCGTCAATACCCGCGAAGGGGGGACGCATCTTGAAGGGTTCAGGAGTGCAATTACCCGCGCTATCAATACGATGGCGAAAAGGAACGGCCTGATCAAGGAAAGTTCCTCCCTCTCGCTGCGGGGGGAGGATGTCAGGGAGGGAATGACCGCGGTGGTCTCGATCAAGATGGCGAACCCCCAGTTCGAGGGACAGACAAAGATGCGCCTCGGGAACAGCAACGTCAAGGGGATCGCCGATTCCCTCGTCTACTCGGCACTTTCCGAATACTTCGACGAGAATCCGAAAGTCCTCCAGATTATTGTCGAAAAAGCGCTCTCCGCGGCGAAAGCCCGCGAGGCCGCCCGGAATGCCCGGGAACTCGCACGCCGGAAGGGAGCCCTGGAAAGTGGCGGCCTCCCTGGAAAACTCGCCGACTGCTCCGAGCGGAATCCCGAAAAGAGCGAGATCTACATCGTGGAAGGAGATTCTGCCGGAGGCAGTGCGAAGCAGGGAAGGGACAGGAAGTTCCAGGCAATCCTGCCGCTCCGCGGGAAGATCCTGAATGTCGAAAAGGCCGGCGAGCACCAGCTCCTGAAAAATGCGGAGATACAGACCCTGGTGTCCGCGATCGGGACTGGGATCGGGGAGAACTTTGACATATCCCGCGCCCGCTATCATAAAATCGTGATCATGACGGATGCCGATGTGGACGGCTCACACATACGGACCCTCCTCCTCACGTTCTTCCATAAATCGATGCCCAAGCTGATCGACGCCGGGTATATCTACATCGCACAGCCTCCCCTCTTCTCCGTCTCGAAAGGCAAGGTCGAGAAATACGCATACAGGGAAGAGGACATGAAGAGACTCCTTGCCGATATGGGTGAAAAAGGCATCTCGGTCAAGAGATACAAGGGTCTTGGAGAGATGAATGCCCAGCAGCTCTGGGATACGACGATGAATCCCGAGAACCGGATCTTCAAGAAGGTCATGATCGAGGATGCGATGGAGGCAAACGAGATATTCAAGACATTGATGGGCAAGGACGTGGAAGCCAGGAAGGACTTCATCAAGCGGCACGCAAGGGAGGTGAAGAACCTTGACGTCTGATCCGGACCTTCCCCGGGACGATGCAGTGACCGAGAGGGTGGAGGAGGTAAGCATCGAGAAGGAGATGAAGACCTCCTTCATCGATTATGCGATGAGCGTCATCATCCAGCGGGCCATCCCTGATGTCCGTGATGGTTTGAAGCCCGTTCACCGCCGCTCGCTCTTCGCCATGTGGGAGATGGGCAACACCAGTGACAAGCCTACCAAGAAGAGTGCGAGGGTGGTGGGAGATGTCATGGGGAAGTACCATCCTCACGGCGATGCCTCCATTTATGACACCATCGTCAAGATGGCGCAACCATTCTCGTATCGCCACACGCTCGTGGAAGGGCAGGGGAATTTCGGGTCCGTTGATGGCGATGCGGCGGCGGCGCAAAGGTACACCGAAGTCCGGCTCAGGCCGTATGCAGAGGCGCTCCTCGAGGATATTGAGAAGGAGACCGTCCCGCTCGTCCCAAACTACGATGAATCACTCACCGAACCTGTTGTCCTTCCCGCAAAAATCCCGAATCTCCTGGTGAATGGCACCGACGGCATCGCGGTCGGAATGGCAACAAAGATGCCCCCGCACAACCTGCGTGAAGTCTGCACTGCAGTCGTGGCATACCTCGACAATCCTGCAATCACCGTCGAGGAGCTGATGACATCGCTGCCCGCTCCCGATTTCCCGACAGGTGGGATCCTGATGGGGGTCGAGGGAGTAAGAAACATCTTCACGAGCGGGCAGGGACGCCTTGTGGTTCGCGGCGTAGCAACAATCGAGGAACCAAAGAGCGGTTCCCGGAACCCACGTATCATCGTCTCCGAGCTTCCCTACCAGGTCAACAAGGCGCAGTGGATCACTGCCATTGCGGACATGGTGAAGAACAAGAGGATCGAGGGGATCTCCGACATCCGCGACGAGTCCGACAAGGAGGGCATCCGTGTCGTGTTCGATCTCAAGAAAGACGCGATCCCATCTGTCGTTCTCAACAACCTCTACAAGAACACCCAGCTCGAGTCGAGTTTCTGGGCAATCAACTACGCAATTGTCGAGAACCAGCCCAGGCTCCTGAATCTCCCTGAATTGCTCGATCATTTTGTCAGGCACCGGATTGAGATCATCACGAAGCGATCGGAATTCGACCTCAAAAAAGCCCTCGAAAAGGTCCATATTTTAAACGGCCTTCTGATCGCGCTTGCCAGGATCGATGACGTGATCGCTGCGATCAGGGCGTCCGAGACGGTTGAGGACGCACGAAATGCCCTCATCACCAGGTTCGGGCTCGACGAGCCGCAGGCAAATGCCATACTCCAGATGCAGCTCCGCCGCCTTGCCGCCCTTGAACAGAAGAAGATAATCGACGAGAAGGCAGGGCTTGAGGCAGAGATCGCCCGGCTCCAGCACATCCTGTCAAGCGAGGAGACCATCAAGGCGGAGATCCGGCGCGAGACGATGGAGGTCTCCGAGAAATTCGGGGACGCCCGGAGGACCCAGATATCGCTGAACTTCGGGGACATCTCAAACGAAGACCTGATTGAAGACAAGACGGTCCTCGTCTCCATTACTACCGCAAATTACATCAAGCGGACCGATATCGACGTGTACCGGAAACAGAGGCGCGGCGGGCACGGGATCACGGGAATGACGACCAAGGAGGACGACGTCGTCGATTCGATATTTACTGCGAGCCTCAAGGATTACCTCCTCTGTTTCACCAATACCGGGCGGGTTTACTGGCTGAAAGTCTACCAGATACCGGAGACCAGCCGTACTGCGAAGGGAAAACCCATCGTCAATCTCCTCAATCTCAAGGACGAAGTGGTAACCACGGTGATACCCATTCGTGAATTCAGGGAGAACCAGTTCCTTCTGTTTGCCACGAAACTCGGGCAGATCATCAAAATACCGCTCAAAGATTTCTCCTTCCCGAGATCTGTCGGGACGAACGCCATCAAGTTGCGCGGCTCCGATCAGCTGGTTGAGGTCATCCTCACCGACGGGAACAAGGAGATCATCCTGACAAGCCGGTTCGGCCAGAGCCTCCGGTTCCACGAGGAGACCGTGCGGACAGTGGGGAGGACAGCCCAGGGTGTCAGGGGCATGAAGATGAAGGGCGGCGATACGGTCGTTGCGGTCACGCTTGTGGAGAAGGATCACCTTCTCACGATCTCGGATGTCGGGTTCGGCAAGAGGACCGAATTTGATGAGTTCCGGGGCCATGGCAGGGGAACGATGGGGGTCAGGAACATCCAGCTGGAACGCGATGCCGTTGTCATTGCGTCATGTGCGGTGATGGATACCGACGAGATCGTAGTGATGACTGCCTCTGGGATAGTAATCCGGATTCACGTCAACGAAATACGAGTCATAGGGCGCGGGACGAAGGGAGTAAAGATTATGCGGCTCGACGAAAACGACCGCATTATTGGAATTGCAATCGTGCCGCAGGATGATGAGAGCGGGCAGAACGGAACGGAAAACGGGACCTTTACACCTGATGACGAGTAAGGTCCTCTATTTTTCTCCCCACCCCCACACATTTTCATCATATTCGACAATTCTCGCATCGGGAAATTTTTCCAGTTGAAAAACGCGAGACTCCCAATTCCCGGACGAGATACGCCTTATCCACCCCCCTTCGCCCGCAAATGGCGGCCGGCAGGCTCACACTGCACCCGCTCCATCACATTCATCCCTTCCCGCTCCCTCCTCTCCTCGATGTACCAAACTACCCTTCACCTCTCCACGTGTGGAGAGGGAGACATCGTGGATATCACGCCCCGGATACGGGAGGAGGTAAAAACCAGCCGAGTTGCGGAAGGGCTGGTCAACGTCTTTGTCACCGGCTCAACGGCGGCCGTCACGACAATCGAGTATGAGCAGGGAGTGCTTTCTGACCTGCAGAGGGCCCTCTCGGTGGTGGCCCCTGACAACATCCCCTATGCCCACGACAGCCGCTGGGGAGACGGGAACGGCAGGTCGCATGTCAGGGCAGCGATCGTCGGGCCCTCGCTCACCATCCCTGTTGCCGGAGGCGAGCCGTTGCTTGGGACCTGGCAGCAGGTGGTGCTGCTGGAACTCGACGTGCGGAAAGAGCGCGCAAGAACGGTGGTGATCACGGTGATACCGTGACACGTAAAAGAGAATATTCTCACAGAGCCGGTTTTCTGATAAAAAAGGGTTGTAAAGTGTTAATCCAGGGGAATCGTCTCCAGCTGGGAGACCAGTTCCCATATCCGGGTCCGGGCATGGACCGGCATGTTTGGGTCGTTGCTGATCTCGTCGATCTTGGAGATTGCTTCTGCGGCACGGAGCCCGGAGTTTTTTGAATTGTTCATCAGCAGCTGCCGGGTCTCGTCCGCGACTCTTCGGATATTCCTGGGTATGGTGCTGTCGTCCATGATGTGCTGGAGCATCTGGATACAGCTCTCGATGGTCTTATCAGGGTTGGTCATTTGCACTCCCCTCCGGTGTTCTCCTCGAAAAACTCCTCAATAACGAGTCATTTTCGGTCCACTATTTATATCGGGAGCAGGTCTTATAAACCATCCGACATGGTCGCCCGGCCGCAGTGCCCCTTCGCAAAGTCGATATGGGTGGCCCGCACACCTGCCTACCACAGAGCGAATGGTGGATCTGATGAAGCGCGAAGACGAGATCATGGCCGAGCATCTCCTGAGAGGGGGAAAGATGCTCTCGGCGTCCTGTCCGGTGTGCGGGTGCCCGCTCTTCGAAGTGAAGGGAAAGACCCTCTGCGTGGTCTGTGCCGAAGGGAAGGCGGAAAAGGAAGAGGAGAACCAGGCTGTCATTCCAGGGCAGGCAACGGCCGCACAGGCTCCCCCACCTGCCGCGTCATCACCCCGCCCCATTGCATCCTCCCGGCTTGCAGACGCGCTCGAGGAGACCCTCGTCGCACTCTGCGCAAGGATTCGCGAGGAGAAGGACCCCAGGTGCGTGGCGGCACTGATGGAGGCCGTTGCCACCGGGATCGAGGGACTTGGCGCCCTGCGGCCCCGGTAACCTTACCGGTAAGGCCTGCGTGCAAGTTCGTGTATCTTTTTTGACCGCTGCTCCCCGATGCCCCTGATCGCGAGCAGTTCCTCTTCCGTTGCATTCACCACTCCCCTGACAGTTCCGAAGTGGTCCAGGAGAAGCCGTGCGTTCTTTAACCCGATGTCCGGAAAGGAAGCGATCACAAGTTCCTGCTGCTCCCTCAAGGAATGCCCGTGACGCTTCATGGGGAGGGTCCGCTCCCGCTCGCCGCCCTCCTCCCTCCGTGCGAGCACGAGGATCATCTGTGCCGTGTCCTCCTCGTCCTTGGTGAAGAGGACGCTGATCCCAAGGTCGACCGCGATGGCGGCAAGGGCTCCCCTGACGGCGTTTGGGTGGATGTCCCTTGCCGTGTAAAGGTCGCCCCCCTCGATGATCAGGACGGGCCTCGGGGCGCTCTCTGCAATGGCCTTCAGCTGCCCGAAGAGGTCACGCTCCACCAGAGTGTCCACGAAGTCCCGTGCAGTCTTCCTCTCGATGAGGATGCGGTCCCCGATCGCATAGTCTCCTGACGGGAGCCTTCCTAGCACGAGGGACACCCCCATGTTGCTCAGGATCTCAACCACCTTCGACGAAGTCTCCCGGTCGTCAACCCGGACTTCCGGGCCCCGCCCGGCAAACTCCCCGATACTCGACTGGACGGGTGGCTGCGGTCTCTTCCCGGGGAGTCCCTGCGATGAGGGGGAGATATGCTTTATTCCCGAGAGCATTGAGCGCTCCCTGTTCTGGCTCACGTACCGGAAGACCTCGTCGGAGGTTCCCTTCGTGACAAGGACGACGATCCTCCCCTTCCCGCTTCTCCCGGTCCGCCCCTTCCTCTGGATGCTCCGGATCTCGGAGGGGACCGCCTCGTAGAAGACCACAAGGTCGGTCGAAGGCACGTCCAGGCCCTCCTCACCGACTGAGGTCGCAACAAGCACGCGGAAGTCGCCGGCCCGGAATTTCTGCAGGGCCTCTATCTGGCGCTTCTGGGAGAGGCCCTTCTCGCTGTCCTTTGTCGCCTGGCCCACGAAGCGCTGGCAGGCGATTCCTTCGGAATTCAGGTGGTCCACGATCTGCTGCACCATGTCGCGGAACGTCGCAAAGACGATGATCCGGCTCTCCGGAGAAGCTTCGAGCTGATCCTTCACCACCCTGGAGAGGATCTCCATCTTGGGGTGGAGTTCTTCATTCCATGACATGCAGCGCTCCAGAAGCCGGATGAATACCGGGTCCCTTGCGAGCCGTGCCGTCGCTTTCGGGCCGGAACCACCTGACCCCTCCGAGAAGAGCCGGGTGATGTAGCCTGCGAGCACGCGGCTGCCCTGGGACTCTGCGAGCGAGAGCGCATGCCGCAGTTTCATCAGTTCCGCGTAGATGGAGGCTGCGGCGTACCCTGACGACTCCCGCGCCTGTATCTGTTCCTGGACCTGCGCGTTGAGTGCCTGGAGGGACTTCATGGACAGCTGCTGACGGGGCGGGACGCGGAACCCGAGGTGTTTTAACTGGGTGAGTCGCGAGTCCACGAGCGCATCCAGGTCTGATGCTGCCTTCTTCAGTTCGGGCGGGAGGTCGACTTCCACGACCTCGATCTCCCGCTCGTGGATGTAGGGGGCCACGTCCCGGTCGTGCTCGGTCCTGCTCTCGACCTGGACGATCCCGAGGTTCCGGCAGACGTCCTCGACCTTCTCAACCTGGCCCCCGGGCGAGGCTGTCATTGCCAGGACAAGGGGTGAGGCTGCGGTCTCGAGGTACCGCTGCGCCAGGAAGACGTAAGCGTAATTTCCGACCGCACGGTGACACTCGTCGAAGATCATCAGGGAGACGTCCCTTGTGTCGTAACTGCCTGCAAGGACGTCGTTTTTTATCACCTGCGGCGTTGCAAAAACCATCCTGGCCTTCTTCCAGGCGGCCGCACGTTCTCCTGAAGGTGTCTCCCCTGTGAACATTGCCAGGGTATCGTCTTCCTGCGAGGGGAGCGAGAGGAACTGCCGGAAGAAGCGGAGATGCTGCTCCACCAGGGGCTTGGTCGGGGCCATCATCACCACCCTGCCGCCCTGGTTGTAGAGCCTCGAGGCCGCGACAAGAAGTGCGATGGCGGTCTTCCCGAGTCCCGTGGGCAGCACGACCATGGTGTGCCCCTCGAGCGCTTTCATCGCGATGGAGAGCTGGTAGGTGCGCGACTCCAGCCTGCCGGGCGCAATGAAGGGGTGGGTGATGGTGTTCATGCAGGGGAGAGGGATGCGAAGGTTGCGGACCCTTCCACGAGGGACCGGATGAGATCTGGGAGGGTTTCGGCCGGGACACGCACCTGCTCCATGCTGTCGCGGTCCCGGAGAGTCACTGTCCCGGTCTCGGGAGTTTCGTAATCAACAGTGATGGCAAAGGGAGTCCCGACCTCGTCCTGCCTCCGGTACCGACGCCCGATGGCTCCGGAGTCGTCGTATTCAGCCATTATCCCCCTGGCTTTGAGGCTGGTGACGATATCACGCGCGATCTCGGGGAGCCCGTCGCGGTTCATCAGGGGGAAGACCGCCGCCTGGATTGGGGCGATGCGCGGGGGAAGGCGCAATACCCGGCGTTCCTCGTCGTTTACTGTCTCCTCGGCATAGCGGTGCTCGAGCACCGCGTAGATCATTCGGTCTATGCCGTAACTTGGCTCGATCACGTGGGGTGTGATCTCCTCTCCCGGGATCTCAACCTCCTCCTCCCTGACCTGGTAGAGGTCGGGGGAGATGAAGACCTCCTCGCCATCGATGGTGAGGGGGACTCCGTCCGGGCCGGGGACCACGTCTGCCAGTGCGTCTGCAACCGCCTTTGCCTTCCCCCTGAACCTTGGGCCGAGGGCGCCCATGTTGGCGACCACGCGCACCCGGCGCTCCTTCCGCGGGGTCTCGTAAGGAATGAACACCGCAAATCGCTGCCCGCTCTGCTTCTCGTGCGCCCTTAAGTCGTAGTCGGTGCGGTCCGCGATACCCACGGTCTCAACCCAGCCAAACCGCTCCGAGAAGATCTCCGCGTCCCAGCAGTCCTCTGCATAGTGGGCGCGTTCGTCCGGGAGGTGCTGGCGGAAGCGGAGTTTCTCCGGATCAACCCCCACGGTCACGAGAAGGTGATGGGTGAGGGCAAGATAATATGCCACGTACTGGTTGGCGATCAGCCCCTCGCGAACGGCCTCATCCATGGTGGTCTCCAGGGCAGGGGTCTCTTCCTGTTGCTGGCGTATTCCAAGCAGGGGCATGCGGTACCCGGCGTACCGGGAGAAGAACGGATGGTCCTTCTCATCTGGATGGACAAATATCTCTGCCTCAGCCTGGGTGAACTCCCGGAGGCGTATCATGCCCTGCCTGGGGGAGATCTCATTCCTGTAGGACTTGCCTATCTGGATCGCCCCGAACGGGAGCGTATCGCGGTAGAAACGCAGGAGGCGCTGGAAATCGGTGAACATCCCCTGTGCGGTCTCGGGGCGGAGGTAACCCTTTCTCTGGGAACCGGGGCCAATAGAAGTCTGGAACATCAGGTTAAAAAAAAAGACCTCCACCTCGCCGAGCACCTCGCCGCAGACAGGACAGGGTAGGGTGGAGAGCACGCGGGAGAGTTCACCAGTGTCCATGGTCGAGGCCCCCGGGATCCCCTGCCCTTCCGCGATATGGTCGGCACGGAGATACTCCCTGCAGTGGGGGCACTGGCACATCTTGTCCGAGAAACCCTTCACGTGCCCCGAGGCGATGAAGATGTCCTCCTGCCCGATGGTGGGGCACTCGATCTCGTAGTACCCCTCCCGGACGACATAGAATTCCCTCCACGTGTCCTCGATTCGCCTCTTCATCATGGAGCCCAGAGGGCCGTAATCGATGAATCCCGCGACCGAACCGTAACATTCGGACGCCGGCCAGATAAAGCCCCTTCTCCTGGCCAAATCCATTATTTTATCGTATATATCGCTCATGGACACACTTCTCTCTTATATCTGGTGCTGCGGCCAGAAAAACTGTGCGGGAAGGCGCATGTCTTTCGGGGGAGATACCCTTTTCTCAGATCCCAGGGAACTGCCTCCATATGTCCGTATCTCCATGATAAAGCCTTAAAGCTGGAGAGCGGGGCAGAAGGATAGTGTTATATATATTGCTGGGTATCTTATTCGATAATTCACGAGCGAGGTTTCATGCAGGACGACAAGAGAAAGAAAGAGCTGCTCCAGTTGTTCACCAATATATCAGGGAAAACAAAGATCGTGGAACCCATGAAAAAGATCCACGGGACCCTCAGGGACCGTGATGCCGTGGAGCGCGAGATCGCGCTGGTCATGCGGGAGATCCTGGAACAGGGTTTTTTTAAGACAAAACTCAAGCCCATCCAGCTGGCAAGGCTGGTATCTGCGTATTACGCGGGGAAGAATGATACCGAGATAGCCCGCGAGCTCGGGGACGAGAAACTTTCAAAGACGGTTGCCCGTGCCAGGGTGAGGCTCAAGCTCTTTCGCGAACTGGACTTCAAGATGCCGTTTGACCAGGACCGGATGGAGGATCTCCTCATCTCCGGCAAGACAATGAAGGAGGTGAGCGAGGATCTCGGGGTCAGCCCGTCCACACTTCGGGAATACCGGCATGTGATCGAGCAGAGGGACGATGTCACGATCGATCCATTCCTCGAGCGGATAAAGGACGTGATGGAGGACAGGGACCTCTCCGAGCAGATGACCCGGAGCGCCACCAAGGACAGCCTCGGGGAGGCAATCGACATCACCGAGGCAGAGATGATCGACGTCACGTGAAGATGCCAATACCCTTTTTTTCCCGCGCCAACCCAATATCCCGTACCGGGGCATAGAGGGAGGGACCCAGATGAAACTCACATGGTTTGGACATTCGTGCGTGCTCCTGGAAGGGAGCCGGAAAGTGCTCATTGATCCGTTTATCCCTGAAGGATCCATTGATGTGGAACCGGACGTGGTAGCGGTCACCCATGGGCATGCCGATCACATGGGGGATGCGGCGTCATATGGAGTGCCGGTGGTCGCCATCAATGAAGTGGCGAAGTACCTGCGGACGAAAGGTGTTGAGGCAGAGGCCATGAACATCGGGGGCACGATCGAGGTGAAGGGCGTGCGGTTCACCATGACCCCTGCACTCCACTCCGCCTGGATCGAAGAGGCCGGTATCGGATGCAACGGCGGCTGTGCGGCAGGGTTCGTCATTCGAATGGATGGAAAAGCAATATATCATGCCGGCGATACGGGGCTCTTCTCGGACATGTCCCTGATCGGGGAACTCTACCACCCAGATGTGGCGCTCCTCCCCATCGGGGGGAGGTTCACGATGGGCCCGGAGGAGGCCATGGTCGCGGCCCGGATGATCGGCTCTCCCCTGGTGATCCCGATCCATTACAACACCTGGCCGGCGATCTCACAGGATGCGGAAGGGTTCAAGCGTACGCTCGAAAGGACAACTGACTGCAGGGTCAGGGTACTTGCACCGGGAGGATCAATTACTCTTTAAAGGAACGTTCCCGTCAAGAGTTCGGGGAGTACTCCCGAACATCCCCTGCAGATGCACGATACATTTCTCGCAGCGAACCGGATTAAAAGGGAACCCTCATCAGATATCCTTATCTTGTCCCACTGGAATTTTGATGCATGGAAGAGTGTGTGTAAGATGGAACTTGACGGAAAGACAGTGATTGGTGCAGGCGTTGTCCTGTTTGTGATCGTAGTCGGGATATGGTACATGTTCCTCAGGTGACGGAAGCGTAACAGATCCCGGTTGAAGAACAACACGGTCCCTCATTTACCTTTTTTCATCCAGTTCTCCTGTATCCCGCAGGTATGGCGATCCCCATAAGAGGCTGCGCGTAACCCCCGCATTGGAACCGGATTAACGGCATGCGATGTTGATAATTGTAATCTATAACCAACTAATAGTAAGGTATATTTAACAATATGTTAAACCTAATGGGCATATGCACGTGATAACAGGTGAATATCAAATTAGGAGGTCCATCCCAAGGATCTCATCCCTGGTTCTTGTGCTTGCGATATGCACATTCTGCAACTGCATGATTGCAGTTGCGGACGCCACGAATGGTGAGGGAACGGAGCAGGCTATCGGAATAGACATGTCCGATGCAGCCCATAGCAGCAAGGCAGAACCCAATTACGAAGTGGTCTTTCCCGCCGATCGGGTCAACATCATGACGATCACCATCACTCCGGGAGACTGGGAGAAAATGCGTGAGAATATGACCGAGATGTACGGCGAGTTTGGTGAAGGAATCTCAGGGGGAGGTCCCGGGCAGGCTGGTGAGCCGGGCGGCAATCCGGGAGAAAGACAAAAAATCGTAGGAATGTTCAGCGAGGTTGACCCGGTCTACGTTCCTGCCGATGTATCGTTCGAGGGAGTCGGCTGGCAGAATGTCGGTATCCGGTTCAAAGGGTTCAATTCGCTCCAGGGCGCATGGAGGGAAGGTTCCTACAAGATATCGCTGAAGCTCAATTTCGACAAGTTCGAGGATGAATTCCCCGAGATCAAGAACCAGCGTTTTTACGGATTCGATGAACTCAACCTGCAGGGAAATTTCAATGATGACTCTCTCTTGAGGGAGATGGTTGTCCCTTCGATATTCAGGGAGTCCGGCGTTCCCGCACCGTATACGGCATTTTATCGCCTTTATGTGGACTATGGGGATGGCCCGAAGTATTTTGGTGTATACACGATGGTCGAGGCAGTCGAGGATACATTGATAGAAACGCAGTTTGCGGACGACTCCGGGAACCTGTACAAACCTGAAGGCAACGGGGCTACCTTTGCGGCCGGGACATTCGATCGGGACAGTTTCGAGAAGAAGACCAACGAGGATGAGGCAGACTGGAGCGACGTGGAGACGCTGTACGCGGTCCTTCATTCGGACATGCGGCTTTCAAATCCGGTGAAATGGAGGGCCGAGCTCGAAGAGATCCTCGATGTGGACGTCTTCCTGCGATGGCTTGCGACCAATACCGTGATCCAGAACTGGGATACGTATGGTGGCAACTGCAGGAACTTCTACCTCTACACCGACCCCGCCGATGGGAGGATTACCTGGATCCCGTGGGACAACAACTACGCCCTCGATAATGGTATGGGAGGAGGAGGCCAGGTTCCAGGAGGTACGAACCCGGGAGATCCGGGAGGGAGGAACTGGACACCAGGGGGTATGAACCCGGGAGAGATGGAAGGAAGGAGTCGGACTCCGGGGGAGATAAATCCAGGAGACCTGGGAGAGAGGAACTGGACTCCCGGGGACATGAATGAAACACCCGGCGTTGGCATGGGCAGCACACTCTCTCTTGGTCTTGATGAAGTAGGTGAAAACTGGCCGCTTATCCGGTATATCGCGGATGACCCGGTCTATTATACCCGGTACCAGGAGTATCTCGGAATAGTGGTGACGACATCATTTGAACCCTCGAAGATGGAGGAGACATACGAGTATTACCATGCCCTTATCGAACCGTATGTGACGGGGCAATATGGTGAACAGGCAGGATACACCCACCTGGACAATCCCCGGGATTTCGATACCGCGCTCGACGACCTGATCGAACATGTGAAGAACCGCTATGACGCGGTGATGGAGTTTCTCACCCTTGCTCCTGTCGCGAAACCCACCCCCACACCTACTATGGCGGGTTTGAAGGATCTCACGCCTCCCACCGTCCGTATTACCGCACCTGCACAGTCTGCTCAAACGGCGCCCGGGGAGACACTTCAGATTGCCTGGTCCGCAACCGATAACACCGGAGTGGAAGGCGTTGCCATCTTTTATACACTGGATAGAGGCAAGACATGGATCCAGATTGCGGACGACCTCCCGGAGGAAGGATCCTTCACATGGACGGTTCCAAAAGATGCAGGCTCGACACTGATCGTGAAGGTGAGTGCGGCCGATGCTGCAGGCAACGTGGGATCCGCGAGCAGGGTCTGCACATGCACATCAGCCACCACAACAGCAGTGTTAAAAGGCGGGAACCTCATTCCCTCACCAATAAAACCCGTTTCTAGCTTTTCTGATTCATGGAACATCAAATCTCTTCAGAACGGGAATACGAATTCGGAATTCATCGCCAACAGCCCTGAATCGGCCCGGTTTCTCAGCCCCGTCACAAAGCCTGTCACACTGTCGTTGCAGAAGGCGGCCACGTTCTCATCCCAATCTGGAAGGGACAGTCTTTCAAGTGGCAGGGGATGAGTGTGATCGAGATGAACGAAGAAACCGCCGGCATGCAGTATGGACCAACTCATTGCGCTGGCCCCGGAAGCAGAATGCTGACTGCAACGCGGGATTTCGGGAGTATATCCCTTAAAGGTCTGGAAGAAGCAAAGGCCGGACTGCTCATCCGGGAGGAGAGCAAGCACCTGATGACGCTGGAGCAGTGCCTGGCCTTCCTAGCAGGACTTCCGGACTCCTATTGCGTGCTTGAGGTGAACAACTCGAGAATTACACGATATGAGACTCTCTACTACGATACACCCTCGTTCCTGACCTTCCTCCAGCACCACAACGGGAAAGGCAACCGCTACAAGCTGCGCATCCGGCGTTATGACTCGTCCAAAGAGACCTATCTCGAAGTGAAGAAGAAGACCAGCAAGGGAACGACCGAGAAGAGCCGTGTCAGGACCTGGTGGACCACAGCCGGCTTCACACCCGAGCAGGAGGAGTTCCTGGAGGCCGCGTTTCCCTACGATTACCGCGAGTTCTTTCCGGTGGTTAAAACAGTATACGACCGGCTGACACTCGTCTCTACGAAATCCCCCGAGCGCATTACGCTCGATTCGAACATATCATTCTTGAGCGGGCAGGAGCAGAAGACCTATCCGGGACTCGTTATCGTGGAGATAAAGCACGAAAAAGGGATCAGGGCCTCACCAGCCCTGTCTGCCCTCCATACCCTTGGAATCAGGAAGAGAGGATTTTCCAAGTACTGCATCGGGGTATCCCTGCTCTATGACCGGGTGAAGCACAACCGGTTCAAGCAAAACCTTCTCTTGCTTTCGAAGCTTGATTCAGTGAGGTGTCAGGCATGCTGATCGATGCCACACCCCTCTTCATCGCGGGGTTCGTGCTCAATTTCCTTGCAGCGTTCATTATCGTACGCTTCGTATACTACCCGAGAGGGCGGTGCAATAATTATGTTTTCACATTCCTCGCGTTCAACACGGTGATCTATTTCATCATGGGGATGTTTACAAGCGTCGAGATCTCCATTGGTGCAGGTTTCGGACTGTTCGCACTCTTCTCGATCCTCCGTTACCGGACCGAGACAGTTCCCATCCGCGAGATGACCTATCTCTTCGTGATGGCCGCCCTCCCCATCCTGAACTCGATCTTCTGGCAGTCAGCCCAATATGAAAAGCTGCTGATCGTCGACATCCTCGTGATCGCGGTCATCTGGTTCCTGGACCGCGAATGGGGGTTCAACCGTGAGCAGTTCCAGATGAACGTGATGTACGAGAAGATCGATTTGGTCAAGAGGGAGAGGCGCCGGGAGATGCTGGCCGACCTCTGCGAGAGGACCGGGCTTGCGGTCACCGATGCCGAGGTGCAGAGCATCAACTTCCTGCGGGATGTCGCGGAACTGAAAGTCACGTATACGAACAGGAGACATGACTGATATTTTTTGGGCCAGCTGGAAACTCGTGGATAGTCTATCTGGGCCGGAATCAGATTTGAATGGGGTATCCGTAAACAAGAAAGAGGAATTTCTCTTCCTTGTCTCGTAAACACTTCACTACCATTTATGTATTTCCTTCTCCCATTCTCAATTTGATGCTGTGAAAGATCAGCATGCACTGTAGGAGGAATGCAATGAAAAAAGTCATATTCACAGTTATCACCCTTGCCGTCCTCATCGTGGGAATCGCAATGGCAGCCGACCCGATCAACGCGACAACCGAGACCCAGGGAATTTCAACAACCACAGGCGTAGTCCTCATGGGAACCATGACAAACTCGGAGACTGTTGTGATGACCGCATCCACGATGGATCTGCGAGACAACCCGCCATTGGGTGCATTTGGCGACCCGGCTGACCCGGAGTGGTTCTGGGAGGGGGAAAGTCCTGATAATACCTGGGAGCTTGAAGACGAAGGTATAGTTTCATTACCTGAACGTCAGGCTGTAATGTCATATACCGAGTCAATCATTGCCGACAATGGATACTCAGAGTTCAACGAGATGCAGTCAATGGACACCGGCAACAAGGTGGCGAACCAGAAGAACTTTGCTTCTACCGAGCAGTTCGACTTTGTCGCATTCTCTGATGCGATGGGAAGGGCAACTACTTCCGAGAGCCTCCTGCTCGACCTGGTGAGCCAGGGGTCGGATGCTTCGGAGCGGTTCATCTGTCCGTTCGCAACCGGAGACCAGGGATTCATCCCACCGTACTGCAATGTCTACGAAATGGGCAGCTCCTTCACCGGTACCCAGGTCTCTGAAGTGACCCAGGCTGGCACGAATTTCATTGCGAAGTCCGCGGATGTCCCGACCCAGGCCAGCTACTCCATAGGCCTTTCCGGAACGGGCTCTGCCGCAGCGTGGATAAACACCCATGTCATGGAAGGCAGGACTGCCGGGTATTATGATGACGAGGATGAAGGGTGGTCATGGATCAGTTTCTGGAACTATGACATGAACACAGGCGACCCATGGCTTGGAGTTCCCGCGGGTGGTGGCTGGATGCAGGGCGTCGACCTTGTCTACAAGGAGAAGACTACCGCGTCAGGCGTGATCGAAGCGTTCAGCAAGTCGATGGCTATCCAGGACGGCGTTCGCCGGCTGTAATCATCAAGTACCGACAAAAGAACATAGGGGCTTATGGCAAGCCCTAATTCTTTTTTTTCCGTGCAATATTTAAAAGCAGGTTACTCTGCTTGGGCTGAAATGGCTCACTCAATGAATGGACAAGGGATAGAAAGGAGAAATTGAGGGCAATACTGGCAAACACTATCATTTTTTAGAAGAATTACGGAATCGTTATATGATCATTCCAATAAGCGTTTTCTCATACTGATTGATTCAGTATGAGATGTAGGAGTGATGTAATGAAGAAACTCATATTCGTTCTTCTTACCCTTGCCATCCTTGTAATAAGTACGGCAATGGCAGCCGACCCGATCAACGCGACAACCGAGACCCAGGGAATTTCAACAACCACAGGCGTAGTCCTCATGGGAACCATGACAAACTCGGAGACTGTTGTGATGACTGCATCCACGATGGATCTGCGAGACAACCCGCCATTGGGTGCAATAGGGTTAATTGACCTAGGTTTAGAGCCAGGGGAAAGTCCAAATAATGGCTGGGGAGTCGAGGATGAGCTGCTGGATGAGGGTTGGGCGTGGCTTCTGCTACCCGAACGCCAGGCTGTGATGTCCTATACCGAGTCCGTCCTCGCTGACAACGGTTATTCCGAGTTCAATGAGATGCAGTCCATGGACACCGGCAACAAGGTGGCGAACCAGAAGAACTTTGCTTCGACCGAGCAGTTCGACTTTGTCGCGTTCTCTGATGCAATGGGAAGGGCAACCACTTCCGAGAGTCTCCTGCTCGACCTTGTGAGCCAGGGGTCACTCGCCGCTGACCGGTTCATATGTCCGTTCGCAACCGGAGACCAGGGCTTCATCCCGCCGTGCTGCAATGTCTACGAGATGGGCAGCTCCTTCACCGGAACCCAGGTCTCTGAACTGACCCAGGCCGGCACGAACTTCATCGCGAAGTCCGCGGATGTTCCGACCCAGGCCAGCTACTCCGTTGGGCTCTCCGGAACCGGCTCTGCCGCAGCGTGGATTAATGCACATGTCATGGAAGGCAGGACTGGTGGGTATTACCCATTCGAAGGGGCTGACTACTGGTGGGTTGACTTCTGGAACTACGACATGAACACAGGTTCACCATACCTCGGCCTTGGCGGCGGCAACGGCTTCATGCAGGGTGTTGACCTTGTCTACAAGGAGAAGACCACCGCGTCCGGAGTGATCGAAGCGTTCAGCAAGTCGATGGCGATCCAAGACGGCGTTCGCCGGCTGTAAACTTCTCAGCATTGATCATAGACCAACTGGGGCTCCGAAAAGCTCCCAATCTTATTTTTACGGGATTTATTACCAGGACCTGTTCCAGGAGAACCAAATTTGAAGGCACAAGTATCAGAAAGAGCAGGCATGTTTTTAATCAAACTGGGAGCCTCCCAAATTCGCGATTATTTTTTTGGACTGATCCGGTCTACTTTAAATTTTTGGCAAATTTTGGAGAAAGAAATGACACCAGCTTCAGGAACTGCACCTCACTGGATTGAGAGCAGTATATTTCCCAATTTTAATTTGTGATATGAAAGGGGGCCGGAGTATTCGTTCAGTTGAGGTGAATAAACGAGAGAGCATAGGGGAATAAAAGAGAGTCATTTCTAAAAAAAATGAACCAGTCTTTTATATAGTTCCCCCTCATATTCTCAACTTGATGCTGTGATTATATCAGCATACCATGTAGGAGGGATGTAATGAAGAAAATCATTTTTGCTGTTCTTACCCTTGCCGTCCTTGTAATAGGTACTGCAATGGCGGCCGATCCGATCAACGCGACCACCGAGACCCAGGGTATTTCGACTACCACAGGTGTTGTTACCCTCGGCACTATGACAAACTCGGAGACTGTCGTGATGACCGCATCCACCATGGATCTCCGGGACAACCCGCCGCTAGGTGCACAAAGTGAAGGATTAATCCCTGGTGCGAATCCCAATAACCTCTGGCTTAACGACCCTGAAGATCCCTTTGATCCTCAAGTTCAATTACCTGAACGCCAGGCCGTGATGTCCTACACCGAGTCCATCATCGCCGACAACGGTTACGTCGAGTTCAACGAGATGCAGTCCATGGACACCGGCAACAAGGTGGTGAACCAGGACAACTTCAAGTCGACCGAGCAGTTCGATTACGTGTCCTTCGAGGATGCGATGGGAAGGGCAACCACTTCAGAGAGCCTCCTGCTCGACCTGGTGAGCCAGGGGTCGGATGCTTCGGAGCGGTTCATCTGCCCATTCGCCACGGGAGACCAGGGTTTCATCCCGCCGTACTGCAATGTCTATGAGATGGGCAGCTCGTTCACCGGAAGCCAGGTCTCCGAGATTACCCAGGCGAACACGAACTTCATCGCAAAGTCCGCGGATGTCCCGACCGAGGCAGCCTACTCTGTGGGCCTCTCCGGAACCGGCTCTGCAGCCGCCTGGATCAACACCCATGTCATGGAAGGCAGGACTGCCGCATATTACCCAGAAGCCGAGGGAAATTATTGGGCTATCGCGTTCTGGAACTACGACATGAACACAGGTTCATTCCCATACGAGAGCCTGGGTGGTTCCGGCTGGATGCAGGGCGTCGACCTCGTCTATAAGGAGAAGACCACCGCGTCAGGCGTGATCGAAGCGTTCAGCAAGTCCATGAGTATCCAGGACGGCGTTCGCCGGCTGTAAACCTCTGTATCGACACAAGAAACGCGAGGGATAATAAAAATCCCTTTTCTTTTTCTGGCGACCGGATGGCCAGTTTATGAAGCGTCAAAAAAAGGCGGTTTCTGACAGACTAGAAATCTGTCATCACCCGGAACTGGTCGATCTCTTCCTTGTTCATCTGTTCCAGGAATAAATCCGCTGCAGTATGGACGTCCTTGCTTGCCGTGATTGCCCGGCCGACCACAATGATGTCCGCACCTGCGGCAAACGCCTTCTTCACGCCGTCTACCCGGATGCCTCCGGCGGTTGCGACCAGCAGTTTTCCTCCAGCAGCCTTTTTCAAGGCGGGAATGTCGCCCCATGCGTGTTCCGAGCTCTCGGCATCGATCGCCCGGTGGAGTTCGACGATGTCGGGCTTGACCTTGAGCGCTTTTATTACCTTCAGAGGCTCGGGGACGTTGAGCATGTCAACCACCGAGTAGATTCCGGTCTTCTTCGCCTCCGCGATCGCCTTCTCGAGAGTGGGGAGAGGGGCGAGGCCCGAGATTACCACGGCATCCGCGGAGGCATCGGCGGCCATGCGGGCTTCGAGGTTCCCGGTGTCGAGGATCTTCATGTCGGCGATGATGAAGGCATTTGGCCTGACTTTCCGGATCTCCGGTATGATAGAGAGGCCGAACCGCTTGATCAGGGGCGTCCCGGCCTCGATGATCAGGTGGTCGTTCTGCGGGAGCTCTGCGAGGACGGAGTGCACTTTATTCATGTCCACAAGATCAAGGGCGACCTGCAGGTATGGCGGGTCCCAGAGCCGCTGGACCTTGAACCCCATGACTGCGTGGGCAGCCCGGTCCTTCTCATAAATAAGGGTCTTCTGGTCAGGGAACTTCTCAATCGCCCTCGAAAGCGCGAGTTTCGTGGCCCCGTAGTTGTACCGGTAGATCTTATTGTAGTCAGCGGCCGAGGGATCGAGGTAAATGCTTGCCATGATGACAAGGGACTCGAGATCCGATTTCCCAAAGAGCCCCTCCTCCACGCAGTCGGCGACGGCTTTTGCCACCGCGGCCTGGACAGGACCGAACATCTCCTTGATCTGGACCCCCTTCCGCAGCGTCACCTTGGGGACGATCAGGGTTGCCGGCTTTGCGAGGAGGTTCGGGCGGACCACCGCGAGGAGCGGCGTATGCCCGGCAGAGAGCTGGGAGAGGGCGTTTGCAAATGCGGCCCCTACCGGCCCCTCCTTGTCCCCAAGAATCAGGTCGACATGGGCCAGTTCCGGCCCGTCGCCCACCAGTGCTTCACCTATAAGGTACATAAAATTGCCACGACTCCTGTGTAATATGTGGCTGCATTATATGATAAACCTTGTAATGGTCGGAATCCCGGGGTATGGAGGGGTGCTACCGGTTCCCTTTCATGCCGGAGATCGGGCAGCCGGATTGAAGACGTTCCCGTGCTGCGATAATGCGAAAATGATGGAATTGTCAGGAAACCCTGCAGGAGACGTGATCCGACTCGTCCTTATTTCACTTCGTCTTTTCCCGGTCTCTTGCTGAAAAGACTTCCTTTGCTACCGCCATGCCATTCAGTGCGGCAGGAAACCCAGCATAGACTGCCATCTGGGTGATGACCTCGACAATCTCTTCCCTCGTGCACCCGACGTTCAACGCCATGGAGATATGGGCGTTCAGCTGGACCGGTGCGTTGCCGAGCGCAGTGAGGGCGGCGACCGTTGCAATCTGTCGCGATCTTATGTCAAAGCCGGGCCTGCAGAGGATATCTCCGTAGGGGAACTCGACTGTGAACCTGCCGAGGTCGGGAGCGATTTCTGCCAGGTTGTCGAGCATCGAATCGACACCCGCACCATGCATTGTGTTCAACTGCGCTCTTCCTCGTTCTAACCTGTCATTCGTCATACCGCATTCCAGGTGAGTGTTATGTCGTAGATAAGATGAAACGTTCTCCCCTGTCCATGGTTTACGGACGGAGTTATCCGTGGCGAAGATGGATGTGCAGAAAATGTGGGGTCGGTGAGATTTGAACTCACGATCGACGGGTCTCTCCGACATGCGTCAGTGCTCCAACGGATCATCACTTGATTCAGAAGACCCATTGTTCATCATTCACACGACGCGAAAGACCGCTGGAGCCCGTCGCCATTCCGGACTAGGCCACGACCCCGTGACTCTATAAGGTCGCTTTGTGCCGATTTAATGGTTATGCTGTTGATCCGGTGGGGATATAAGATCTCGTGACTCACCTCTTTAGGATGGATGCAGGCAGCTATGATTGCGGGACCTCTACCTATCCGCTGCTCGGGTACACGATAGGTGAGATGCTGAACCGGATAGCCCGGAAGTATCCCCGCACCGATGCGCTGGTCTCGGTGCACCAGGGGATCCGCTACACCTACGGTGAATTCCTCGGGAGGGTAAACGATCTCGCCAGGGGCCTTATGGCGATCGGGGTGGAGAAGGGAGATCGCGTGGGGATCTGGGCAATGAACCATGCCGAGTGGGTCCTGACGCAGTGCGCCACTGCCAGGATCGGGGCCATCATGGTGAATATCAACCCGGCCTACCGCACGTACGAACTCGAGTATGTCCTCAAGCAGGCCGAGATCCAGACCGTGATTGTCCAGGACCGGTTCAAGACCTCTGACTATATTGGGATGTTCCGCGAGGCATGCCCTGAAGTCGACACCTCGCGCCCGGGGCACCTGGAGACCGAGAAGTTCCCATTCCTGAAGAATGTCATCTTCATGGGCGATGAACCGCAGAAGGGGATGTTCTCCTGGTCGCAGATCATCTCCCGCGGCCAGGCGGTGAGCAAGGATGAGCTCGTGGCCCGGGAGGAGTCGCTTGACTTCGATGATCCCATCAATATCATGTATACCAGCGGGACCACGGGCTTTCCCAAGGGGGTCGTCCTTTCTCACCACAGCATCCTCAACAACGGCTACATTATCGGGGAGGGGATGAACTTTTCCGAGAAGGACCGGCTCTGCATCCCGGTCCCGTTCTATCACTGCTTCGGGATGGTCCTCTCGAACATCGCCTGCATGACCCACGGAAGCACGATGGTCCTGCCGTCTCCCACATTCGATGCCCTGGAGGTGCTAAAGACCGTCGAGAAGGAGCGCTGCACCGCCCTGCACGGGGTACCCACGATGTTCATCGCCGAGCTCTCGCACCCCGACTTCCCGAAATACTCGATGAAGACGCTTCGCACCGGGATCATGGCCGGATCCCCCTGCCCGATAGAGGTGATGAAGGAGGTCAACCGGAAGATGAACATGTCCGAGATCGTCATTGTCTACGGGCAGACCGAGACCGCCCCCGGCGTGACGATGACCACGACAAAGGACCCGCTGGAACGCCGGGTCTCGACGGTGGGACGGGTCTTTCCTCACACCGAGATCAAGATCATCGACCCAAAAAGCGGGAAGATCGTGCCCCGGGGCGAGATCGGCGAGATATGCGCACGCGGCTATTGCGTGATGAAGTGCTATTACCACAACCCGAGCGCCACTAATGCCACGCTCGACGAGAACCACTGGAACCACACCGGGGACCTCGGGACTATCGACGAGGAAGGGTATGTGAAGATCGTAGGCCGCTTAAAGGACATGGTCATCCGTGGCGGCGAGAACATCTACCCGAGAGAGATCGAGGAGTTCCTGCACCACCACCCGAAGATCGCAGACGTGTACGTCGTCGGCGTCCCGGATGTCAAGTATGGGGAGGAGCTCTGCGCCTGGGTCATGGTGGAGAACGGGCACTCTCTTTCAGAAGAGGAGGTCAAGGAGTTCTGCCGCGGGAAGATTGCCCACTACAAAATCCCGCGTTACGTCATGTTCGTCAACGAGTTCCCGATGAGCATCACCGGGAAGATCCAGAAGTTCAAGATGCGCGAGGCCTCGATCAAGGCACTCGGGCTCGAAGACGCCTCGAAGATCGAGACGGCGTGAGGGTAAATGAAGAGCGGGATCCTCGTTCCTCTTCCGCCGACGTGGTATGGCAGCCGCTGAGATTTACTGTTTTCTTTTTATCCGGCAGCAGGTGAAACAGTGGAGAAGGAATTTCACCTCTTCCCGCACACTCTCCAGTTTACGCGATGGCCTGCGGGCAGGGTTGAACGTGATGGATTTCGCCGAAATTGCACTCCAGGAACTGGCCCTATCGTGATCAGGAGGGTGCGCAAATATAGGGGGGTATCAGCCCCAGGAGCGTCATCGTGTGGTGAGTGCGGTTTGACTGAGGTGGGAAATTGAGTTCGCTAGGTTCTTTGACAGGGAGGGGGAGAATCCCCCTCCCCGACCCCCCCCAAATACGGGATAGTCTGCAAGAAGAGCATACTGGAAACCTCTGATTCTTCGAGATACCCAGCACTGGCTCTATCGCACTCAGGGGATGCCACAGTGGCGGGGCGAAGCCCCAAGAACGTCATCATGTGATGAGTGCGGTTTGACTGAGGTGGGAAATTGAGTTCGCTAGGTTCTTTGACAGGGAGGGGGAGAATCCCCCTCCCCGACCCCCCCCAAATACGGGATAGTCTGCAAGAAGAGCATACTGGAAACCTCT
>Ga0302253_1000148_pt1 | contig 71385 bp, 41 predicted proteins | sample AAG_RA_Trp_MG_FD_193537 | JGI IMG/M metagenome (GOLD analysis project Ga0302253, IMG submission 193537) | Enriched activated sludge microbial communities from anaerobic digester in WTTP, New Holstein, Wisconsin, United States - AAG_RA_Trp | ecosystem: Engineered > Bioreactor > Anaerobic >...
ACCGCCCGTCTATACCGCGCTGCGTTTCGTAACTGTTTATCACGTCGCCGTTTGATAATTCGTAACTGTATGATGCAGTCAATGCACCCGATTTTGATGTGTCTTTTACCTGGCCTTCCCAATCTCCATCGGTATAGAAATTGGTGACGTTACCTTTCTCATCAGATATACTTATAATTCTATCAATGTTATCATAGAAAAATGAAGAAACCCTGCCAAACATATCGGTTGATGTTGATAATGAGCCTGTTGATGTATCAAACCGGCGTGTTGTTACCCGCCCCTGAATTCCGCGCTGGGTTTCATAGCTACGAATAAGCTTGTTATTATCGAATTCGTAACTGAAAACAGAAACCAGATTTCCATTTTTCCGGCTTTCTTTTACCAGACTTTCCCAATCACCATCAGTATAAAACAGCGTGATATTATTCTTATCATCATAAAGGCTAACGAGCCTGTCTAAACTATCATATGAATATGATGAAACTTTTCCGGTTTTTTCTGTTGAAGTAGCGATATTTCCGGTATCGGTATTAAATTGACGGGTTGTATAATAGCCATCTAAACCTCTTGTTGTTTCATAACTCTTATTGATGTCTCCGACAGTAGTCAATTCATAACTAAATGATGATAACAATATACTGTTCTTTGTTACATTTTTCACCTGGCCTTCCCAATCGCCATCGGTATAGAAGTTGGTTACGGTATTTGCATCATCAAATAAACTTACAAGCCTGTCGATACTGTCGTATGAATATGATGTTACTTTACCTGAACGATCGGTTGAAGTTGAAATATTTCCGGTTTGCGTATTAAACAATCGTGTTGTAAACCTTCCATCAATACCTCTTTGTGTTTCATAGCTTCGGATAACATCACCGTTTTCAATTTCATATGAATAATTCGCTACAAGCGAATCATTTTTGGAAGTATCTTTAACTTGCCCTTCCCAATCGCCGCCAGTATAGAAATTCGTCACGTTAGATTTGGAATCCCAGATACTTATAATACGATCTATTGAATCATAACTATATGAACTTATTTTACCTGTTTTATCTGTCGAAGTAATAACATTTCCACTTAAAGTATCGAATTGACGGGTAGTAATTCTATCCAATAACCCTCTGGAGGTTTCAAAACTTTTCACCAATTGGCCATTTGACATTTCATAACTATATGATAACGTCAGCATACCTGCTTTGTAGATATCTTTTACCTGGCCTTCCCAATCGCCATCGGTATAGAAATTGGTGACGTTGTTCGTCTCATCCCAGACACTTACGATCCGGTCGATACTGTCATATGAATATGACGTCACTTTGCCGAACCGGTCGGTTGAAGTTGCGATGTTGCCTGTCGCTGTATCGAAATGACGTGTCGTGAACCGGCCGTCTATACCGCGCTGCGTTTCGTAACTGTTTATCAAATCGCCGTTTGATAATTCGTAACTGTATAAAGCCGTCAATGCACCCGATTTTGACGTGTCTTTTACCTGACCTTCCCAATCTCCGTCGGTATAGAAATTGGTAACATTGCTCTTTTCATCCCAAATACTTACTATACGGTCAATACTGTCATATGAATATGACGTCACTTTGCCGAACCGATCGGTTGAGGTAGCGATGTTGCCCGTCGTGGTTTCGAAATGACGCGTCGTGTAAAGACCGTCTAAACCGCGCTGCGTTTCGTAACTGTTTATCAAGTCACCGTTTGATAATTCATAACTGTATGACGCCATCAACGTGCCCGATTTTGATGTGTCTTTTACCTGACCTTCCCAATCTCCGTCGGTATAGAAATTCGTGACGTTATTCCTCTCATCCCACGCACTGATTAATCTATCGATACTATCATATCCAAACGATGTAACTTTTCCTGTTCTATCAGTAGATGTAGCGATATTGCCACTTGAAGTATCGAATTGGCGGGTAGTAAACCTTCCATCTATTCCTCGTTGAGTTTCAAAACTTCTAATTAAATCACCATTTAGAATTTCGTAACTGTATTTTAACATTAATTCATTATTCTTGTATGAATCTTTTACCTGCCCTTCCCAATCTCCGTCGGTATAGAAATTAGATACAACATTTTTACTATCCCATATACTTACAAGCCTATCGATACTGTTGTAATCGTAAGAAGTTACTTTTCCTGTTCTGTCGGTGGAAGTCAAAATATTTCCTGTTTGCGTATTGAATTGCCTGGTTGTATAACGGCCATCAATTCCTTTTTCAGTTTCATAACTTTTTACCAATCTTCCTTTATCGAGTTCATAACTATATGAAGCTGTCAACTGGCTGTTTTTGAAAATATCTTCTACCTGTCCTTCCCAATCTCCGCCGGTATAGAAATTTGTCACATTGGATTTAGAATCCCAAATACTTACAAGTTTATCCAGTGAATTATAATCATACGATGATACAACACCGCTTCTACTGGTTGTTGTTTCAATGTTTCCGCTATATATGTCAAATTTTCGTGTAGTGAACCGGCCGTCTATTCCTCTTTCTGTTTCGAAACTTCTTAAAACAGCTCCTGACGATAATTCATAACTGAATTTACTTAAAAGCACACCATTTTTCGATGAATCTTTAACCTGGCCTTCCCAATCGCCATCGGTATAGAAATTGGTTACGTTGGATTTTGTATCCCACAAACTACTAAGCTTATTGTCGCCGGTATAGCTAAAGGAAGTAACGTCGCCGTAATTGTCTGTAGCAGTTACAATATTTCCTGACTGAACATCATACGCCCTTGTTGTATAAAGGCCACCGAATCTGTTGGCTGTCTCATAACTTTTTGACAAATTACCGATTGTATCAAGCTCATAACTGAATGAATTAATCAATCCTTGCGAATTAGAAGTATTTTTTACCTGACCTTTCCAGTCACCATCGGTATAGAAATTGGTTACGTTACCTTTATAATCGATTATGCTTGCTAAACTTGTATTGTCATATTTATATGAAGTTACCTGCCCTAAAGCGGATGTTTGTGTTTCCAAATTGTTATTCGACACATCATATTTCCGTGTTGTTAACGCATTATCCTGACGCAGGTTTGTCTCAAAACTTCTTAACACGTTGCCGATTGTATCCAGCTCATAAGAAAATATAAGTTTTATCCCTTTATCATCAGCTACAGAGGATATTTGAGAATTCCAATCACCAGAAGTATAGAAGTTTGTTATATTGTTATCCTCATCAAGTATGCTTGATAAAACATCTTTTGAATCGTAATTATATGTTGAGACATTACCGTTCTTATCGGTTACTTTTTCAATATTGCCATGATCATTAAATTTTCTTGTTGTTATTGCCGAACTGAATCTGCCGTCCGTAGTGTAACTGTAAGCTAAATCTCCCATTGAATCAAGCTGATAACTATACTGCGCAAGCAATAGAGAACCATCATATGACGATTTTACCTGGCCTTCCCAGTCTCCATCGGTATAGAAATTAGTTATTCCGTTCATTGAATCCGCAATACTTGTAAGGATTCCATCGGTATAATTGAATGAAGATACGTTACCGTTTTTATCTGTTGATGTTTGAATATCACCGGTTGCGGTATTGAAACTTCTTGTTTGAACAGCGGATAAATAGTTGCCATCGGTCTCAAAACTTCTGGAAAGATTTCCGAGTGTATCCATCTGATAACTGAAATAAGCTTTTATGCCGGATTTATCCGTGGTTTGCTCTACCTGTCCTTTCCAGTCTCCGGAAGTATAGAATTGTGTTATGGAACCATCGGTTGAAACAATGCTGATTAACTTTTTATCATCATAATAGAACGATGAAACATCACCTTTTTTATCTGTAACAGTTTCGATATTACCATCAATAGGATTAAATTTTCTTGTGGTAACGGTGCCATACTTTAAGCTGGTCTCAAAACTTCTCAGCATATTAGCCAGAGTATCGAACTCATAACTGTATACTGATAAAGGACCTTTGCTATTTGATGTCCTGGATATTTCACCTTTCCAGGAACCTGAAACATAAAACTCCGTAATATTTCCTTTCGCGTCGGATACGCTTTTGAGTTTATTGTTCTCATAATTGTAAGATGAAACCAAACCGTTTTTATCCGTTGAAGTTAATACATTACCGGATACCGTGTCGAATTTTCTTATAGTTATAGCTGAAGAATATTTCCCATCCGTCTCATACGATGACAAGACATTACCCAATGAATCGATATCGTAAGTGAACGAATTGAGTTTACCATCATTATCAAACGTCGCCGAAACATTACCTTTCGCATCACCGGAAGTATAGAATTCAGTAAGATTTCCCTGATCATCTTTTATGCTTGCCATAGTTGAACCATCATAATAAAAACTGCTGACATTACCGTTTTTATCGGTTAAAGTCTCAACATTTCCTGAAACGACATCGAATTTTCTCGTTGAAATTACCTGTGGATACGATCCGTTTGTTTCAAAACTTCTAAGAATATTGCTTAAACTGTCAGTTTCATAAGTATATTTCGACTGAAGTGAATCGTTGTCGTATACCTCCAATACTTGACCCGCATAAATCCCGCTGGTATAGAAATATGTCGCCTGGAACTTTTCATCCGCCACGCTAACTAAAGTATCGTTGTCATTATAGAAGAAACTGCTGATGTTCCCATTCCTATCGGTAGATGTCATAACATTGCCGGTAGCCGCATTGAATTTTCTTGTGGTTATAGCGGCAGGCAATTGACCATCCGTTTCGTAACTCTGGGTAATGTTGCCGAGAGAATCAAAATCATATGAGAAAGCCGATAGAAGACCGGTATTGTCGGAACTTCTAAAAAGCTGTCCTTCAGCAACACCATCGGTATAGAATATAGATAGATTACCTTTCTGGTCGAGAATACTGGCGAGTTTATCATCAGTATAATAGAAAGAAGAAACCTTACCGTTTTTATCTGTTACTGTCTCGACATTGCCCGTTTGCGTATTAAATAAACGTGTTGTTATTACATTTGCATTTTTACCGTCGGTCTCATAACTTTTCAATACATTACCGAGATCATCGATATCATAGGAGTACACAGACAATAACTCACCATTTTTATATTGTTTGGACAACTGTCCTTTTTCCTTTGATGACGTGTAGAATTGAGACATATTTCCTTTATTATCGAAAATACTCGTCAAAACCTGCCCTTCATAGACAAATGTGCTAACAATACCGTTTTTATCTGTCTGGGTAGCAAGATTGCCGCTTTGAATATCAAACTTGCGGGTAGTAATCGCGGAAGTAAATTTTCCATTCGTTTCATAGCTTTCCAGCACATTGCCCAATGTATCCATATTATATGTGTAACTCGCTACAACTCCTTCGTTGTCTCTCATATTTTCTATCTGGCCTTTTACAGCGCCGGAAGTATAAAATTCGGTTATATTGTTCTTGTCGTCTTTAATGCTCGTTATAATCGTATTATCGTAATAATAACTTGATACAGTCCCATTTTTATCTGTTGAGGTTGTTATATTGCCGTTTACTGTATTAAACCTTCGTGTGGTAACGGCAAGCGGAAGTGAAGCATCCGTTTCATAACTTGCTATCAGATTTCCTTTGGAATCCATTTCGTATGAGAATATTGAATTCAACCCCGATATGTCATACAATTTGGCTACCTGCCCTTTGAATGTTCCTGAAGTATAGAATTGCGTAATATTAGACAGCGAATCATGTATACTTGTAAGTACATCGTTATCGTATTCAAACGAAGAAACCTTTCCATTCGGATCCGTCATGGTGGAGACGTTTCCTGATGAAGTATTATATGTTCTTGTAGTTACAGCGGATGTAAAATTCCCATTTGTCTCGTAACTCTTTAAAGTATTGCCTTTGCTGTCGATATCGTAAGAAAACGTATTTAGCAATCCTGTATTATCTGACTGGCTCGAAACCTGTCCTTTTTGGGTTCCTGAAGTATAAAATTCGGTAATGTTTCCTTGTTGATCATAAATGGATTTGAGTAAATTGTCTTCATAACTATAACTTGTTACAACACCGTTTTTATCGGTACTGGTTTTCAAATTACCGTTTGTTCCGTCAAACGCGCGGGTAGTTATAAACTCTGAGAATTGCGCATCCGTTTCAAAACTCTGAGCAACGTTGCCCAACGAATCAAGGGTGTATGTATAAGTTGCGAGCAAACCTGTCGAATTCGATCTTTTCTGTACCTGTCCTTTATAATCACCGGAAGTATAAAAATCAGTAACATTATTTTTATCGTCATATACACTAACTAAAATTGTTCCTTCAAAATGATAACTGCTTACCACACCATTTTTGTCAGTGGATGTATTCACATTACCAGTCAGAGTATCAAATTTACGTGTTGTAAATGATTGAGCAAAAAGTGCATCCGTCTCATAACTGGCAAGCAAATTCCCTTTTTGCGAATCGAAATCATATGAATATGAAGCAACCAATCCATCTTTATCGGATTTACTGTTAACCTGTCCTTCTGGCGAACCTGAAGTGTAAAAGTTAGTTATGTTGTTTTGCGAATCTGCGACGCTCTTGAGTTTTAAAGTATCGTTGTCATAATAATAAGTCGATACAACACCGTTCTTATCGGTAGAAGTTCTTATATTTCCCGATACACTGTCGAATTCTCTTTCAGTTATGGCGAGATTATAAACGCCATCCGTTTCATAGCTACGGCTCACTTCACCGATACTATCAAAACTATAAGTGAATGAAGATAAAAGACCGGTTGAATCCGATCTGTTTAAAATCTGCCCCTTGGCATTGCCATCAGTATACATATTTGTCGTAATACCATTATCAGCAACTATTTTTTCCAACACATCTGAAGAAGTATAATAAAATGAAGATACAGCTCCGTTTTTATCAGTTAATGTTTCCACAAACCCTTTCTCGACATTAAATTTTCTTGTAGTAAACGCTGATGAATAATCAGAAGCTGTTTCATAACTTTTAAGCACATTTCCCGAGTTATCGAAATCATAACTGAAAGTGGAAACAAGTCCGTTTGAATCTGATTGAGCGCAAACCTGACCTTTCTCCAATCCGGATGTATAAAATTGAGTTATATTATTTTTACTATCCGCAACACTGGTCAACATATTTCCGCTATAATAATAACTGCTGACCACACCTCGCGGTGAAGTTGAGGTTACCAAATTACTGAAATCATTAAACAATCTGGTAGTAACAGCATCAGGAAACTTAGCGTTTGTCTCGAAACTTCTCTCCAAATTTCCCAAAGTATCGAATTCATAACTATAAAACGCCGCGTCTTCACCATTAGATACGGTCTTAATAACTTGCCGTGCGTTAACCCCTTCTACATAAAAATAAGTTATGTTGCCTGATGAATCGGATGAACTTTCTATCTCACTGTTGGGAGTATAATGAAAACTTGTTACTTTTCCGCTTTTTGAAGTTACGGTTTCGATATTTCCGTTTTCATCAAACATTCTTGTTGTTACAGCTGATGCAAACCCCGCTTCGGTTTCATAAGAATGAAGAAGATTGCCTGATGTATCGAAATCGTAAGAGTATAGAGAATTTAAACCTCCGGAATCACTTGAACTCAATAGCTGACCGATATTAACGCCATCTACATAAAAATTATTCACATTGCCAAGATTATCAGCGGTACTCGCAAGCCGATTGTAAGTATCATAATTAAATGTTGTTATATTGCCATTCTGATCTGTCATTGAAGAAATGTTACCAAGATCTGTATTAAATGATCTTGTAACTTTATATCCAGGATAATACCCATCTTTCGGGCCATCGCTTTCGATTGATTTTATAAGGTTGCCGAAAGAATCATATTCATACCCAAAATTCCTTATTACCGTGCCGCCTTCGTCCTCAATTCTGCTTGTCTGGCCTTTAGCGTCTCCTTCAGTATAGTAATAATTAACCCTGTTAGGGTTAACAAGATCGCTTGATTTATAAAATACCGATTTCACAAGATCGTTTAATTCATTGTAGCTATATTTTGTAACGTTGCCGTTTTGATCTGTATACGACTCAAGATAATTTTTATCAACATTATATTTTCTTGTGGCAATCGCTCCGGGGAAATTACCATTGGTTTCAAAACTCCTGACTATATTTCCCAAAGAATCCAGTTCGTAACCATAATTAATTACGAATCCATTTTGATTTACAGATATAACCCTGCCCTTATCATCAAAATTTCTTGTTGTTTTCGCACCGGGATACAGTGGCATAGTTTCTTCAATGCTCGACAACCTTCCTTCGTTATCCAGAACATTATTATACTGATATACAAAACCGCTCCTGTTGGTCAACGACACGACCTGTCCGTTTGTATTGTACTCCCTGTTTATAACAGAACCGGCATATTTTGATGACGTCTCGATTGAACGAATATTGTTTCCGACAGAATCTTTTACATAATCAAATGATGTTATCGTACCATCTTCCTCAGTCAGAGTAATAAGGTCATTATGTATATCAAATGTTCGGACCGACTGGAGTTTCTCTGGCGTACCATTTGTATACGAGTAATATTCAGAATACTGCGCTTTAACGGTGAACGGAACTTTTGCGGCAATCTGATCTTTCTGGGTAATATAACTTGTTTTATGTCCCTCAGCATAATCATCCTGGCTGAATTCCGTAATTTTGTCTAAAACAGTAAAAGATCCTGCTGGATCCGTAACACCTATATTATTTACTTTTTTATAACTATATTCAAGCCAACGTGCCGGATTGCCCCCAGAGTCATAAACACTCACCCTGTAAACTTTTCCGTCGAGAAACTGCAAAGTCCTCAAAATTTCTCCTGAAGCCCCCTGATACCTTACTTGCGCCGATTGAATAACTCCTCCGGAATATATGATATCGGTTACATACTCATCGCCAGCGACAATATGATCTATTTCACCACTATCCGGATCGTAATATATTGTTCTTAAAAGATCGCCGCCTGTTTTATCGCTTTTTAATTTTTTAACTTCAACCTGACTTAGATTATCGTTTGTATCATAAGAATACTGCCAAACTTCTCCATTAACATAATCAACAACACCGGTAATTCTACCAGGAGTCAAATCGGCATAAGTGATTTCTCGCAATAAAATTGTTCCCGGCTGGCCAGCCGCATCAACATTATAAATACAATGTACAAGATTAACTCCATTGTTTCTGGAAGTTATATAACCGTAAGACTCATTTTCAAAACCATAAGCCGGCATTCCCTGGAAGAAATCCGATTCTTTATAAGGATGAGACATGGAAGTACCGATTATGTTTTCTTTCGAGTCTTTTACATATGAAAAATGTGTTATCATTCCATTACTGTCCACAATAGCGGTTACATCGCCTCTGCTATCATATCTGCGGGTAGTAATCAGCGTATAATTCTGCCCGATTTCCTTTTGGATTAACGCTCTCAATTCACCGAAAGGATCTATTTCATATTGGAATTGCAGATTCTTTCTGACAGCGTTATTTTCCCCTAAAGTCTGTTCGCTTGTAACTCTTCCTTCTTTATCTATCTGGCGAACAATCTTTAATGAAGGATACCTCGAATCCGTTTCATTGTAACCGCGCTTAAATCCTTTTTCATCAAATACCATTTCGTAATTTTTCACTACAGCGTTTTTATCTGTAGTACCGATAATATTTTTCTCAACATCGAATTTGCGGACAAGAATACCCATATTATTGCCGTCAAACGAAGTAGCTGTCTCGTAACTCTTAAACAGATTTCCAAGAGAATCAAATTCGTATGTATATTTGTAAACATTACCGTTTCTGTCGGTTAAACTCAATAAACTGCTTGCGTCATCGTAAACACGCGTAATCTCACCGGCTATCGTGCCGCCGCTTTCGTAACGGCCCCTTTCAATAGTCGTATTTCCGATAATTTCATAAGTCGTTATTCTGTCTCCAAGCTTTTCATATATTGCCCGGTAATTTTCGTTATATGCCTTAATTAATTTATAGTTTGGATATTCCGGGCGTGTCTCAGTAGAAATATTTCTATTTGTCCCATCAATATTCATTGTGGAATATGAGAAATTCCTTATTGTCCCGTTCCAGTCGATACTTGTTAATAGCCCTTGCGAAACCAGCTGGTCATCAGTTAATGAGACATCAATTTTCGTCTGGCCTGATATAAGAGTCCTCTTTATCATGAGTTCATTGAACACAAGGTCATTGGCCTGGTTGCCGCTTATATTGCTTCGCTTTTCGATATAATAACTAATGGTATAACTCTTATAATCCTTTACATGGCGATCGGTACTTGAAATCAAACCTGTATTAAGAGTACCATCGTTATCTCTGTCCTCGACAATATTATTATCGAGAATTCCGTTTTGCAATACGTCTTCATTGACATGATGATCCAAAGTACCATTACCGTTTATATCTTCATTAAGTGCAAGATCAAGAGTCCCGTTGCCGTTCAGATCTTCACCCTGATCAAGAATCCCATTGCCGTTTGTGTCTTCGTTTATTGCGGTATCCAGCAATCCGTTGTGATTTAAATCCTCATCAAAATCCACATCGAGATAACCGTTGCCGTTAAGATCTTCCGAATATGGAGCATCTATAATACCGTTTCCATTTAAGTCTTCCGTATAATTGTCATTATAATACTCAAACAATCTGATATTACCATTACGATCGGTTATTGAGGTTAATAATCCTTTTTGATAATCATAAACCCTGATTATATCTGCGCCGGGATATGCCGGTTCACGCTCAACTTCTCTTTTGGTTAATATCTTGTTTGTATTTCCAAGATCCGGTTCATAAGTAAACTCTTTGGTTTTGCCGGAATCAAGATATGTTATCCTGCTTTCAAGACCATCAAGCCGATATTCAACAAGCACACCGTCGCCTAAAACAGAAATAAGATTTCCAAGCCGGTCATAAGTTTTAAGAACTCCATTGGTATCAACAATTGTCTGGTCGATGGAACCATCTATTTTCCTCTTATATTTATAACTCGTTACAACCGCCGATGATCCGGTATAATCAATTTCTTGGATCAGATTACCGTTATCATCCTGGCGAAGGATTTTGTTATTATAATAATGTACCTCCAGAGGAAACTGATTAACCAAAGTATAACCTATCGTAATAGGTTCGCAATTCAGCATCGATACCTTGATTTCGCCCGTCTGGCTCAACGATATTTTTATTCCGCCATCCAAAGTCACGCTTAACCCATAATTGGTGCCTCCGGTTATTCCGCCAAAACCATTTAGATTCAGAAAACCGCCAAGATTGATTACATCATTGCCAACTTTAAGTTTGCCGTCAGCTAATATTTCCAACCGGATAACACTGTTATTAAGATGTAAATTGTAGACGCCGTTGACTTTTTTGACAATCAAATCTTCATGCATCAATTTATACCATTTTTCAGTTCGCGCAACTCCGTTAGCATCCGTATAACTGTCAATAAAGAAATCCGACTTCATGTTAGCGATAACAACAGGAGAACCATCAGCCAGATCAAGAATAAACTGGCCATATTCATCTATTTTGAATTTGGCCACTTCATTGGAGGATAAAACCAGATTTAATTCAGCTCTGGTTTGATCTGCGGGGATAGACAGGAGGGTATCATTAATTTTTACCTGAGTGGGACTGATAAGTTCGATTTTTATGTTATCGTTACCTATAACAACATAAAATAAACCGCCTATATTTTTTGTCTCAAAAGAATCGGTTCTCTGTACAAGACGCGTAGCGGCAATGGCTCCGGCATTGTTATACTCATACTCGTACCACCATGTTGTACCGTTTGGCATAACTTTACGCGTTATAAGCCCGTTGTCATAATATGTCATGGTTATGTTCGCACCAGATACTTCCTTAATCCATTTCAAAGACCATGGTTTCAATACACCATTCCCATCGGTGTCTTCCGTATCGAGTATGCCATTGCCGTTATAATCCTCATTTACGTTTAGATCGAGCTGGTTATTGTTATTTATATCCTCATCAAGATCCGTATCGATTACACCGTTTCCATTCAGGTCTTCTCCGGAATCGAGTATACCGTTGCCATTTGCGTCTTCATTTATCGACCTGTCAAGTACACCATTTCCATTCAGGTCTTCGTTTAAAACCGTATCCAGAATACCGTTCTTATTGAGATCTTCGCCCATAACTCCATCAAAATTCTGATCTTCACCGCCTTCATAATGACGCGTTACGCCCAAACATATTTCGTCATAAGACAAAATTCTGCCGGTACCCGGGTCACGATTATAGATATATTCCGTTTCTATTCCTTCAGCTGTTTTCGAATATATCATCAAATTATATGTATTGTCCCAACGGATTATTTCGCCATCAGACCTTACCGTTTCATTGAATATCTCCTGAGTCCTCGTGCCATTTGCGTAATTGAATTTAGCATATTTATTGGTTTTGTTCTCAAACCATAAACGAATACCTGTTACAAGAGCTTTTCCCTGGGTACTGTTGGAAACTTTGATCAGCTCACCATCATTGTCGTATAAGTAATTCCCATTTGTATCGACACTATAATAGTTTAGTGCGCCTTCATTGTTCCTGTCGTACACAAAATCCGTTTTAATCGCTTTACCGGCTTCACCATATGTTGGTGAAGGGGTATTCAGATCTACAGTCCAGTTAGTAATATCATCCGGTTTGCTGTCAAAATGCATTAAAGTTTGAGTTAACAACCCATCATTCTGCGGATCGGAGACACCAGTGTATGAGAAAACAATCTGGGTAACATATGTGGATAAATTGGGGATGTTGAGGACACTGATATAATCATTGATATCAGTGCTTGGTTTAGGCGGATTGTCATTTGAAAGGATCTCATTCCTGATTGCCTGAGCGTCCTGATCTACCTGTGTATCGGTAGACTGGAACATGGGGTTTTCCCAACCAATTCCGGGAAGAACTCCAGACCCTTGCGGTTGAAAAGGTTGTTCTGTTTGTTCCTGCTGAGACTGAGGCGATTCCGGCACAGCAGTTTCTTCATACTGATAATAAGGCTGCTGATTAGCAGCGTTATCAGCCGCGATCGCTATCATCGCACGATCAAGAAGAAAACTTTCGGCCACAACCAGCGACACAATCTTCAGCAAAAACCTTTTTTTGCGTGATGTGTACCACTCCATCATGCTGATTGGTGTAAATTTGTTTGACGAGGGGTTCATAATTTCACTCCCTTGCTGTTGTTGTTATTATTGAAACTATTGTTATAATCTATTTTAAAACAAAAAAAGCCCGCGATTCTCTGCTTCTGCATATAGAATCCCTTTCTATTTTCGCTCATGTCGAAAAAATTTTTCTTCTTTTTTCTCTATATTTTTATATATCAACTAATATTTATTTCGTAATTATTTTGCACAACTATAGATAATTCACTTATAGCATGCCAAAAAAAAATATTCCGCACAGCAAAACAACAAAATCTATAACAATCTACTTTATATATAGTTAAATATAATATATGTCCGCATATTTGTCAATTCGCGCCATTCCAATTACAAACCTTCAAAACACATAACCAATTGTATACCAGAGGATAATTTACAGATTTTTTTTATTTTCATACTTTATAAACAATTTACACGGATTTTTATTACAAAAAAAATTCCTTTTTTAAAATTTTTTTACCTTGAACACAATTTAATAAAATAAATTATTTTTTTTACTTAAAATAGATATTTAATTATCGTCACCATCGCTCTCAATATTCACTTTAAATTTATATTTCAAAAAGATCTTTAATATTAATTCTATATATTGTTTTATATATATTTATATATTTTACAATATATTTATAAGCACCCGAAAAATATTATTGTGCTCGAGAATAATATATAATCATTTATAATAATTTTTTATTTTGATAATTCAGCTGCTCAAGTTATATAATCAGTGAGCCAAAAGAGATAAAATCTTTTGGCGGTATCCAAATGAACATTTATACACATTGTGCACCTAAAAATATACGATTGATAAATAAAAGTAATGATCTTTATACAAGGAGATTTTATGAATATAAAAAAATATATAAGTAGCCAGAAAACCTTATATGACCCCAATTATGAACACGATAGTTGCGGCGTCGGGTTTGTGGCGAACATCTACGGAGAAAAAAGCCATGATATTATTGAAAAAGGCATTCAGGTCCTGATCAACCTTGTACATAGAGGCGCCGTAGGCGGTGATGACAAAACAGGCGACGGAGCAGGTATATTGATTCAGATGCCTCATGAATTTTTCTATAAAGAATTAAATAAATTAAATTTTTCTATTCCTGATTTTGGGTTTTACGGTGCCGGCATGGTATTTTTACCAAATGATGAACCTTTAAGACTAAAAATGCAGAAAATCGTCGAACAATCCGTAGAAGAAAACGGGAAAAAATTTTTATGCTGGCGCGACGTGCCTTTTGATTCAAGCTGTCTTGGCGAAATGGCTTTGTCATCCATGCCGGTAATAAAACAATTCTTTATCGATGGTTGCGGTGAATCAAACGATATTCTTGAAAGAAAATTATATATAATTAGAAAAGTTATCGAGAATAAAGCTCTTGAAGAAAATATTTCCATAGATGATTTTTATGTATGCAGCCTATCCGCACGAACTATAGTTTACAAAGGTATGTTCACCGCACACCAGATAAATGATTATTACATAGATCTAAAGGACCAATCAATGAAAAGCGCTCTTGCGCTTGTTCATCAAAGATTCAGCACAAATACTTTCCCTTCATGGCCTCTGGCTCAACCTTTCCGGTATTTGGCACATAACGGCGAGATAAATACTCTTAAAGGAAACGTCAATCGCATGAAAGCGAGAGAAGCGCAAATGTCATCTCCTTTATTTGGGGATGAATTAAAGAAGCTGTTTCCTATAATAACCCCCGGCGGAAGCGATTCGGCTAATTTTGATAATACTTTTGAACTCCTCGTTATGGGAGGCAGAACACCTGAACATTCCATGATGATGATGGTACCTGAGGCATTCGGCGCTAAATATCACATAAGCCAGGACCTGAAAGCCTTCTTCGAATATCACTGCACATTCATGGAACCATGGGACGGCCCTGCGGCATTGATTTTCACCGACGGAAAAAAAATCGGCGGAGTTCTGGATAGAAACGGTTTGCGACCATCAAGGTACGTCGTAACTAAGAGCGGGTTTGTAGTGATGGCATCTGAAGTCGGCGTTATTGAATTTCCACCAGAAGAAATTTTACAGAAAGGACGTTTAAGCCCGGGAAGAATGTTTCTCGTTGACCTCGAAGAAAAACGCATAGTCAGCGATCCGGAAATAAAGGCCCGTGTATCCAGACATAAACCTTACAGAAGATGGCTTGAAAAAAACAGAATAGAATTAAGAGGGTTATTCGATACACCCCACATTACGGAACCCGATCATAAATTAATACTCAACAGGCAAACTATGTTTGGTTATACAATGGAAGACTTAAACATGATTATCGCTCCAATGGCCGTTAACGGACAAGAACCCGTCGGGTCAATGGGAACTGATACGCCTCTTGCTGTATTATCAGATAAACCACAGCTTCTGTTCGCTTATTTCAGACAGCTTTTCGCTCAGGTTACCAACCCGCCGATCGATCCTTATCGTGAAGCGCTGGTAATGTCATTGATGAGCTATACCGGATGTGAAGGAAATCTCCTTGTGGAATCTCCCCAACATTGCCATCAACTTAAACTGCCGCATCCGATACTTTCAAACGATGATATGCAGAAAATCACAGCCACCGCAAAAAACAGACTGAAATCAGCAACATTACCTATGGTTTTCGATCCGGAAAAAGGATTGGATTCACTTAAAAGTTCCATAGATAACTTGTGCAATCTCGCTGTTGAAAAAATCAATGAGGGATGTTCCCTTCTTATATTGAGCGATAAATCGGCAGATAAAGATAACGCGCCTATTCCAAGTTTACTTGCAGCCTCCGCGTTGCACCAGTTTCTCATAAAAACAGGCAAAAGAACTCAGGCTGGATTAATTATTGAAACCGGTGAAGCCCGCGATGTAATGCACATGGCTTTGCTGGTAGGTTACGGCGCAAACGCTATCAACCCATATCTGGCTATTGAATCAATATGGGATATGATAAAAACAAACAACCTTCCCGCAAACCTTGATTATGAAACAGCAACAGACAATTATATAAACGCTCTCAAAAAAGGGTTGTTGAAAATTTTCTCGAAGATGGGCATATCAACCCTTAGAAGTTATCGCGGCGCAATGATTTTTGAAACTATAGGTTTATCAAAAGAACTCGTTGATGAATATTTTACTGGTACACCCTCACGAATATCCGGAATCGGTATTGATGTAATTACTGAAGAAATAAAACAGCGACACAGCAGATCGTTCCCAAAAACAGGACAGGACCCGAAATTCCTCGATATTGGCGGACAGTATCACTACAGGAACAATCAGGAACGCCATCTATGGACACCGCTTACTATCAGCAAACTCCAACATGCCACGCGAACAGATAACTACAATTTATATAAAGAATACGCGAAACTTATCAATGATCAATCAAAAGGGCTTTGTACTCTGCGGGGCCTATTTAAATTCAAAAACGCGAAACCTGTTCCAATTGAAAAAGTCGAACCGGTTGAATCCATTATAAAAAGATTTGTTACAGGCGCAATGTCATTCGGTTCGATAAGCAAAGAAGCGCATGAATCTCTCGCGATAGCCATGAACAGAATCGGCGGGAAAAGCAATACCGGCGAAGGCGGTGAAGATGAGAAAAGGTTCAAACCACTTCCAAACGGCGACTCGATGCGAAGTTCGATAAAACAGATCGCTTCAGCCAGATTCGGAGTAACGGCAAATTACCTCGTGAATTCCGACGAAATGCAGATTAAAATCGCACAGGGAGCAAAACCCGGTGAAGGCGGACAATTACCCGGACACAAAGTGGATGAAATTATCGCAAAAACAAGGCATTCCACACCGGGCGTAACATTGATTTCACCTCCACCTCACCATGATATTTATTCGATCGAGGATCTTGCACAGCTCATCTTCGATCTGAAAAATGTCAATCCGCATGCAAGGGTATCGGTAAAACTTGTAGCCGAAGTTGGTGTAGGAACTATCGCTGCAGGTGTAGCTAAAGGCAAAGCTGATATGATCTTAATCAGCGGGCATGACGGCGGAACAGGAGCTTCGCCCCTTTCCTCAATCAAATATGCCGGTATTCCATGGGAACTTGGCCTTGCCGAAACACAGCAGATCCTTGTGCTTAATGGATTAAGAGACAGAGTAAGGCTTCAGGCCGACGGACAAATGAAAACCGGAAGAGATATCGCCATAGCCGCACTTCTTGGCGCGGAAGAATTCGGTTTCTCTACCGCCGCTCTGGTTACACTCGGATGTGTAATGATGCGCAAATGCCATCTGAATACATGCCCTGTCGGTATTGCAACACAGGATCCCGAGTTGCGCAACAATTTCTCCGGTAAACCGGAATATGTCGTTAACCTGATGAAATTTATCGCGCAGGAACTTAGAGAATATATGGCTGAACTCGGATTCGAATCTGTAAACGATATGATCGGACGAGCGGATATGCTTGAAGTATCGGAGGCTATAAATCACTGGAAGACAAAAGGTCTTGATTTCAGCGCCATCTTAACTACTGTAAAATCACCTAAAAACAACTCTTTAAGATGCATTAAATCACAAGACCATAAACTCGATCAGGTGCTGGATCAGCAATTAATTGAAAATTGTATGCCGGCATTGGAAAATAAAGTGCCTGTAAGGTTTTCTATACCGATAAAAAATTCCAATAGAACGGTTGGAGCAATGCTCAGCGGGGAAATCACAAGAAGATATGGTTCCGAAGGGCTCGAGCGCGATACAATTCATATTAATTTCAAAGGTTCCGCGGGTCAGAGTTTCGCGGCGTTCGCCTGTAAAGGAATGACTCTGGAAATTGAAGGTGACTCTAATGATTATCTGGGAAAAGGATTATCCGGCGGGCGTATAATTGTTTACCCACCAAAAGGATCATCTTTTCCTTCGGAAAAAAATATCATTATCGGCAACACCGTCCTCTATGGCGCGACAAGCGGTGAACTTTATGCCGCAGGTACGTCAGGAGAGCGGTTCGCCGTTAGGAACAGCGGAGCTATCGCTGTAGTCGAGGGTGTAGGCGATCATGGATGTGAGTATATGACTGGCGGAACAGTTGTTATTCTTGGGGAAACAGGGCGCAACTTCGCGGCAGGCATGAGCGGTGGAACAGCCTATGTACTTGACAAAAGCCAACTTTTTGACACCTTATGCAATCTCGATATGGTGGATATCGAATCTGTTACAGATCCTAAAGACATTAATTTATTAAGAGAATTAATTGAAAAACATGCTACATTTACAGGCAGTGAGTATTCCTCGAAAATTATTGCCAACTGGCAACAGATACTGCCATATTTTGTGAAAGTCATGCCTATAGATTATAAAGCGGCGCTGGCACGATTAGCGCAAGATCAAATGAAAAGTGACGAAACTACAGCTGTTACTGAGGAGGTATATCATAAATAATTATGGGTGATCCTGCTGGTTTCAAAAAATATAAAAGAGAGATGCCGACTAAATATCCGGTGTCTGAACGTATCCAGAACTACAAAGAATTCGTTGACGAGTTTCCTGAAGATAAAATAACAACTCAGGCAACAAGATGCATGGATTGCGGAATACCATTCTGCCACGGTATCGGTTGCCCACTGGGAAACCTTATTCCGAGTTTTAATGAGAAGATTCACATGGGACACTGGGAAGAAGCACTGGATATTCTGCATTCAACAAATAATTTCCCGGAATTTACAGGACGGGTCTGCCCGGCACCTTGCGAAAAATCGTGCACACTATCTATAAACAATGATCCCGTTACGATAGAACAGATTGAGCTTATGATAGTAGAACGCGGTTTTAAAGAAGGATGGATAAAACCTGTATTTCCGAAAATAAAAACCAGAAAAAAAATCGCCATTATCGGATCAGGTCCGGCTGGACTTGCCGCCGCACAACAGTTATGCAGAGTCGGACACAAAGTTGCCGTTTTTGAAAAAGACGACCGGATCGGAGGTATATTGCGATATGGCATTCCTGATTTTAAACTTGAAAAATGGATTATCGACCGAAGAATAGACCAGATGAAAGCCGAAGGAGTGGTTTTTGAAACCGGTGTAAATGTCGGCGAAGATATTTCGGCAAAATACATGAAAAAATCTTTCGATGTCATCTGTATTACCATGGGAGCACGAAAACCACGTGAATTGAATATAGAAGGAAGAGAACTATCCGGTGTACATTTTGCCATGGACTTTCTTACACAAATGAATCGAATAAACGCCGGAGATATGATACCGCCTGAAGATATCATATCCGCAAAAGACAAAATAGTCGCGGTTATCGGCGGAGGCGATACAGGATCTGATTGTGTCGGCACGTCTATCAGGCAAGGAGCCAAAAAGGTATATCAATTTGAGATTATGCCCAAACCGCAGGAATGCCGGACAATGGTTAATCCTAATTGGCCGTACTGGCCGAATATTCTGCGTACTTCATCCTCACATGAAGAAGGTTGTGAACGCCAATGGAGCATATTGACAAAAAGGTTTTGCGGTGATGGCTCAAAGGTTCAGAAACTTCAAGGGATTAAGGTCGACTGGTCATCATCCGACCAAAAAGGAAATCCAATACTCAAAGAAGTTACAGGAACCGAATTCGAGATGGATGTTGATCTCGTTCTTCTGGCTATGGGATTTGTTCACGTTGAACACGACAATCTAATAAAAGGACTGGGATTGCAAACGGATAACAGAGGAAATATCATCGTTGACAACAGCTATGCTACTTCCGTCCCCGGAGTATTTGCCGCCGGAGACAGCGCTCTTGGAGCTTCGCTCGTGGTAAAAGCTATCGCCCAGGGCCGTGAAATGGCTCGATCTATAGACATTTATCTCATGGGACAAACAGAACTTCCATCAACAGCCATAACATTTTAATCCGATAAACTTTTAGTTAGATCGGTATACTGAAAGTGAATATTGTTCCTTTACCCACTTCACTCTCAACCCATATTTTGCCATTATGGAGCTCAACGATCTTCTTTGAGATTGCAAGCCCCAAACCTGTACCTTTCTCACCTGCTGTGGGCATTACGGATGTCCGGGAAAAAGGAAGAAAAACCTTCGAAAGTTCATCTTCGGGAATTCCCTGTCCCTGATCAATCACGCTTATAATAACTTTTTCCGCTTGCAGTTCACTTTTCACAGTTATCTCAGTTCCCGGATTGGAAAATTTTACCGCGTTGGTAATAAGGTTATCCATAACCTGTTCCATCCGCCTGATATCAATATTTACCAGAGGTATATTACGCTGGTATTTGCCGGTTATAAGTATGTTTTTTACTTCAGCTATCACTTTATTGTTTTCAATTATCTGATCAAGAAACAATGATATATCTGTTGGCACTTTCTCGATTTTGACATTACCAGACTCTATTGCACTAATATCCAGAAGATCATCTATCAACATAAGCATTTTTTTGCATTGTTTACCCACAATATTCAATATGTTCTCAATTTGTGGTTTCCTCATGCTAAACTCAATATCGGTTTTTGTTTCCATATCCAAATGAAGTATTTCTGCGCTTCCTTTTATCACCGATATCGGATTCCTTAAATCATGCGCAACCATCCCGATAAATTTATTCTTAAGTTCGTTCAGATCTATCAATTCTTCGTATACCCGCGCCTTCTCGATAATAAGGCTTACCTGATTTGCAAGACGAACATAAATTTCCATATGCTCATCTCTATAAGTGTTTTTGTTCCGGGACGAAAAAAACATAAAACCAACCTGGCGGTTATTGGTGATAAGAGGACACGTTAGGCTCGATAATATTCCTTCCTCCAATATCAATCCCGTTGATTCGGAATCAGGATGTTGCCGGTAATATTCCTCAAGATCGTTTATTATCCTCGGGTTACCGGATCTTATTATCGATTCCAAACTACTCCCCTCTAAAGTTGACCGGTAACCGGCTTCTATTCTTATCTTTTCCGAATCGGATCGCGTACAACATGCCACCAGATCTTTCCCATTTTTATCAATCAATGATAATCCTATTCTATTATATGGAATATATTTCTTAAATATATCGTAAATATAACCCAGTATCTCATCTATAGTCATGCCCTGATTTATCTTTACCGTAATATCGAGAAGGTTGTTTAGGAGAATTGTATTTGATTCACAATCACTTAATTTTTTAATTAATTCCAATAATTCATTTTTAATATTAGCTTTCTCATCTTCATTATTTATTTTGATAAAGCCTTCTTCAATTTTTTTTAGGATGTTTGCAAATTTATCATCATTTTCACTCATATATCATTCATCACCTTATATAATTAATTTATTTTTATTTTTTATTAAAATACGGATAAAAGAATTATACTCATTATTTTAATTTTAATATTTTTTATTTTTTTTCTGTAACAAATATTTATATATTTTGTCAGTAGTAACAGAACAAGTAAATAAATAATTATTTGTAAGATGTTATATACTAACAAAGTTTGTATCAAAGAATAAATTTATTTAAACAATTTATTCCGAATACAAAAAATAATTAAAAAAAATGGTTGATTAGGTTAATTTTATTTGTTATATTTCGAAAAAATTTTGTTGTTGTCAAGATAGCTGAATGAAGCATTTCCTAATCCATGAATTTCAAAATATTTAATTAAGTCGCTTTTTACGTAAATATTTTCCTTATCAAAAATAAAACTAAAAAAATTGTATTTTGATGGAGATATTATGAAAATCTGCAAAACATGGTCCATTATCTTTGTATTACTTATAGGCTGTATGTTAAGTACCTTTATATACGCTACATCCACAAGTGAGATTTATATCACCTGCACAGTAGCTTCTTTCGGTGGATATAAGCTTAAAGGAGTTATTAATCCGGTTATCGCCAGGCCCGGCGAGAACAAAATCGGTTACATAGAAGTTGATGGCGGTTGCAACGAACCTTATCCGTGGATACTGCGTATCTATACGGATAACAAAAATTATCAGGGGCTCGGCGGAAGTATGTATCCTGAAAAGATACCGGCAGGGCTTATCAGGGAAGGCGGAGGATCGTTACCTGTTAAGTTTCAAACAGATAATACAGGTCCGCAATGGGTTTATATTCCTGACATCAATAATCCAAAATATAAATCTTATTTTGAAGTGCGCAATATGGAACCGGGATCTGAGGTAGACGAAGAAACACCGATGGATGTAATTGTAGCCGGCATTGATCCGCGTAACCCGGCATGGGTGGCAGGAAGAGACAATATCCTCTATTCCGATGATGATAATATTTTAGGCGACCGCACGTTAATTACGCCTTTTAAAATCAGTCTCGCTGTACAGGTACCGGAAAAGTCTACTGACGGCAAAAACGCTCCTTATGGAAAATATGGTACAAGAATCATACTTGAAATAGTATCTGAACCTTAATAGGAAATATGATGAGACCATTATTTTTAAAAACATTCGTCATTCTTAGCTATATTCTCAGCGCTTTCAGTGTATATGGAATTGATGTGGAGCCTTCAAGAATCGAGCTCACTTTGCCTGCAGGAAGCGAACAAAAATTAAACCTGAAACTCGCAAACAGAACCGCTGATATATCTATTGTAAGTGTTAAAACCGGCGAATACCGTTTTCTCCTTTCCGCAGGAAGCATAACTCCTGCGAATAAAAGCATTAAGGAATCTTTAAATTCTTGCGAATCATGGTTATCAACCCAGTTAACTAATCTTCTTATCAATCCGGCTTCTGAAAAAGATTGTAATATTGTAATAAAGGTTCCCAAAAACGCTAAAGGCGAATATGCCGCCTGCATTATTTTCGATCAGGCATCGCCTGTTGAAAAAACAAAAATTGAGTCTGATAACGAAAACGATAACGAAACCATCGGCGATAATGAAGGCGCTATGTCATTTGATATGAATCTGATATATCGCAGGTCCATACCTATTTACATATTTGTAGAGGGCACTACTGAAATAAAAGGCGAAATAACAAAAGTTGATTTTGAGGAGATACCTATTAAAGAATCTAATTTATCGCCAACTAAAACAATAAAAATAAATGTAACATTTAATAATACCGGATCCCGCCATGTACGTATTAAAGGAAACGCTGTCATTATGGATAGTCAGGGGAATATTATAAAAACTGTTCCCACAGGCAAAACATTACCGGTTTTTCCCGGTTTTGGTGAAGTTATTCCATTGTTTTTCAGCGGGTACCCGCAGAAGTCGGCACAATATACAGCTGTGATTACACTTGATTTAGGTGATAATGTTATCGTTCAGAAAGAAGCTAATTTTTCAATAACACAAAAGGGCAGTTTAGCTCAATGAAAAGATTATATCTTATTTTTCTATTGTTTTTTTTAATACCTGTTTCAGAAACCTATTCCGATATTATCGCGGATTCGTATTATTATAGAAAAACAGCTTTGCCAGGCACATTACATAGATTTACCCTCAGAGTACGTAACACCGGTAACGCCACCGTATTTGTCTATGGCGGTATTTTTTTAACGAGACAAGGTGTTCAGACTTTTGAAATATACCCTGCTGGAGCACCTGTTTATCAAATACGCCGTAATCAGAGAACAACTGTAAATATAGATATCACATTACCTTCGCTTGAAGGAAGTTATTCGGTACAAATGGCGCTTTTCCATACTTTTGATGATTCCCGCGCAGCAACATTTTTCGGATCATATCCTTTAAAGATCGGGCGTCCAAAACAAGGGATAAACGCACATCCTTCAAGATTGACTTTCGGCACATTGCACAAGGGACGGTTCATGTATCCAATACCTATTAAAGTAAGGTATGATATATTCGCGCCAAACAGCCTTGGCGACGAACATCCTTGGGCGCTTCGCATATATACCGATAACGCGAATACTTTTACCGGAATAAAAGGTACTGTCCGCAAACTTAGCATGACCGGTTTAGTTCATTCCTCGGGCAAATATACTATTCCAATAAAATTCTGGACATTAAACTGGGGGCCGGACGCTCATTCAAGCGGTTGGGATGGACTATTACAAGGGCCTCCCCCTGTTGAGGAAGATGATTTTTGGCGAGGTCCGCTTCTGGATGAATCCTCTCCTGATAAAGAGGTTAGAGATTTCGATCGCCAACCATGGCTCAGCATCCCTGACCTTTCCGATATACCGACAGACAGAGGATCTTGGAGAAGCCTTGTCGGAGTATTCCCTTATTCAGGCCAATACCTTAATTTCACAAACCTTACCGGAGACTTTACACTTTCCGTTCCTCCGGAACCGTTTGACATGTATCTTGCCTGTGAAATAGGTGAATCCTCCGTTCATGGAAAATATAGAGGCAGAGTTATACTGGAGCTGTTTTCACCATGAAAAAAATATTTTTTAAAAACTTAACTCAATTTAGAAACACAGGATTTTTCAAATCATGCGCCGTCATTGTTATAATCGCTTTTAACGCTTCATTTACAACCGCGCAGTCCAATAGTTCTTTATCCTTATTAACCGGTAAAGCTATTTATCTGTATAACCAAAACAAACTCGACGAATCTCTTGCTCATATAAATCAAATTCTCCAATTGGATCCGAATAACAAAATCGCGGCAGATTATAAGGATAAAATTGAGAAATCAAAAACCAGTAATTCTTCTGTTGCCGAAACCTGCGCTGACCCCATAGATGAACGCCCTTTAGTCTATGACCCGGCAGGTACTTTCAACGCTGATGAAATGATCCTGAAAGGGCTCGTCGAATACCATAATAATGAATATGATAAATCCATAAGGGCTTTCCGTGACGTACTCGCGAGAGATCCGGCAAATGAAAATGCACGAAAATATCTTGCTTTGTTATTATTCAAACAGGGCGAGTTCGATAAATCACTTAATGAATGGAAAGAGCTACTGAAATATCATCCTGAAAATCAAGTTGCTCTGAATTACGAGGCAAAGCTTCTTGATTCAACTTATGAAGATCTTAACAAACAAATCGTCAATGTAACCCTCCCTAAAGCAGTAAAAAAAATAGAACCAACTAAAAAAGAACTTTTAAAATTTGAGGGCGTTGAGAGCAAGACTCTATTTGATGTATATTCAAGCGACGGTTCAAATTTTGATGAAGACACTATTCATGTTGGTGAGAAGTTTAAAATAAAAACTTCTCTTAACGATAATCCCCTCGATTTTATAGGAGCTAACGATTTCTGGCGATCACACGGAGATACCCGCATATCAGTCGGTTCCTGGGATTCAGGCGATTACGAGTTGATGAACCGCCTTCGACAGGTAACCATGAAATATTACAGCAAAGAAATGCAGGTTATGGTTGGCGATATTTCAACGAATTGTTTATACAGCACCAATACTAATCGTTTTATATTACCAGGCGTTGATTTTAGAGGTATTGATTTTATTTTGAATTTAAACGAAAATGTACGAACAAAATTCATCTGGGGTTTTGTGCCTGTATACGAATCCCGCTTTGACGTTACCGGATCCACACGCAATTCGCCTTTTACACGAATCGTGAATTCACACGACAGTTTGCGCTTCAGCAGAAACTATTTTTATCCTCGCGAAATTACCGCTTTTGACATACTTCTAAAAATTCATCCGAAATATCACCTTGGTCTTTTTTTCTCACATTCGGAAGATCATAGCGCTGTAAAGAAAATTTCAGATAATTTGCCATATCAGGATAGTTATATAACCGGTTTCTCTCAATCTATCAATATTTTCCCAGGACGTAAAGTAACGGAAATTAGAAAACCATTACCTGAATTTGAAAAAGGAAAATACTGGAATAATTTCAAGATGTATGTTGACTATCTTCGTGATAATTTTAAATGGTATGTTTATCATGAGATGAGCTATGCATGGTTATTTCAAAAAATTGATAATACCCGTCCGATTTACTCACAGGAAGATGTCCTTTCGCGCAATCACAGTTTTAATGATTACGCAACTTATTTACGCAGTGAAATGGCTCTCCCAAATTGGCATAATGAAACTGTCTATCAACGTATACAGCCCAATTTCAGAAACCTTGGCGGTTTCACTTATTTTCAGACAATCACTTATGACAGGGACATTACTGAATCCAAATCATATTTTTTCCCTAAAGATAATTTAAACTTTTCCTTAAATTTATCAAAAACAAAAGCTAATCTTAATCATAATCCCCTTGTGGCTGAAGAAAACTGGCATTCAGGAAAAGTTGATATGCGTTGGATTCCCGGCGGTAAAATGCCTGACGTACTTATGGACGCTTCGTTGGAAAATTACAAATCACCGGACGGAGGAGATTATGTAAGCAATGACTGGTTGTTAAGCTCTTATTGCCTCGGTTTATCAAAAAATATACATGACTGGGATTTGAACGGACAGTATAAAATTACTTCCAGCAATGATGATAGAAACGATTTCAACCAGGCATATATAAATCATTTTTCCTTTGAGGCTTTTAAAACTTTCTTTGACAGAGTTGATTTTACTTTCGGTCATTTTTTCACTGATAAAAATGTGGTTGAACCTGTTGCCGCATGGGATTATGAAAGAGATTATAATAATCATACCGATGCTACGCTGACTTTCAGTTTATGGGATACCGCAAGTTTATCTCTATTATATAGCTATATGCTCAATAACGATAATTTTCAGGAGATTCAGGATGTAACCGAAGACGCAAAGATGCATACTTTGTCCGCTACTTTCGGATGGCCTGTTTATTTCAAAAATGTGTTTTCGCATCAGCTCGATCTTTATCCTTATATCGCATTGATAGCCAATGAAAGCAACAGGACAAGCTTCAGCAACGTAATAATTGAACCCACATTTAAAATGACGTATAAACTCGCTTCCGATAAGTATTTCAATCTTACTTCATCATTCAGGAACGATTCCGGTTACGGTCAGGAATACAGGATTTATTCTTATTTGACAATCGCCATTGAAGCGCAAAGAGCTAAAATTAAAGATTCCGACTCTATAAAATCTATAAAATCTTATACTCAGTATCCGAGAAAATACACCATTGGGTACAACGACAGCATATTAGTTGAAATACTTGAAAAAGATTCTTTCAAGATCCTCAATGAAGGAGTTTTTAAAGTTGACCAATCCGGATATATCAAGAGTGATTTTTTTGGTGACGTCCTGGTTTATGGTTTAACACCTCAGGAAGCAAAACAAATTATTTCCGATAATATCAAAGGCAAGTACTCAAAATATGAAGTACAGGTATCCCCCAAAGGCGATACAAATGATAAAATTGTTGTTATTGGCGAAGTCGCTAATCCAGGCGTATATCCTCTCATCGGCAAACTAACCGCCTATGAGGCAATTTCTATCGCCGGAGGAACAAGTACAGCCAGAGCAGACTTATCCCACGTTAAAATCACACGAGCGGCAACAGGTAAAATAATAAAACTCGACATTACAGATTATATCCTCGAAAATAAATGCAAAAATAATGTTTATCTCGAAACCGGCGATATGATTTTCGTGCCCAGAAACCCAAAAGCGACAGCCGTAGATTTCGCATCCAGATTATTCGGCAAAAATGTTCCTGATAAAACAAAAGTTCCTGCAAATACTCAATTATCCAAAAAAGAACAATAATATTTTTACTTCTTTTCTTTAAAATAATTTTCTATACCATGCGCAACGGCATCGGCAATTTTATTTTTTCTCTTTTTGAATACAAGTTTATATTGTTCATACGGACATGAAAGAAATACTGATTCCACAAGGACAGAAGGCACAGCCGGAATTTCTCTAACCATATGCAAATCTTTTCCGGCAATACCGGGATAATCTTTTATATCATTTTCGTATTCCGTGCTTATTTCCGTATATTTTTCCAATAAAACAGGCGGGTATTTTTCAAGATGTATCACTTCTTTTTTTGTAGGATATATTGATTCTCGCAATTCAATTACTTTCACAAGCCTTAATCTTTCTTCTTCCGATATGTCATAATCGAGATTCAAATATGATTTCAGTTCTTTGGCTATTGAATCCGCCAGGTAAATGGATTTTTTTCTTGTTCCATTAGTTTCCATTTTTTTCACATTTGTATAATAAAATGGTATAAATAAATCAATTTTTGAAGGTAACCAGACAAATACCTTTGTAAAATTCATTTCAGGCATCGCAGTTTCCACTCTATTCATCAAAGGTATAGCATATTCACTCGAATTCAGATGGATTGATACGGCAATATCGGGCTCAATTGCCCTGCACAAGGCCGAACGTGCGTATAACGAAGGACCTTCATTTACTGTATCTCGTGATAAAATAACAATATATCCCTTTCTCTCAAGTTTTCTTTTAATCATTTTTGATATGGCGAAATTTATTTCCTTTTCAGTCAATTCTTTTTTGTTTCCGCCCACAACAATATCCGATTTAAAATTTGCTCCTTTATCTATACCTCCATGACCGGGATCAAGGAAAACTACAATAGAATTCTCCAAGGATTTATTTTTGCGAGTATTACGCAACTTCCGATATAAAATTTTTTCGGCGTCATTGATTCCTTTAAGTATTGATTTTATTCTCTTTGAATATTTTATTTTCGAATAATTATTTTTTTCCAATTTCTTTATTTTTGATTCAGGATAAGTCTCTATATAATACTTTTTCTCTTTCGCGAGATTCTCTAACGCTTTTCTATAAATCTGTGTTTCGCCCGCAAAAGAATTTATCGCGAAAATTAATATTGAAACGAATATAAAGACAACTCTCATTTTAATCTTCCTATAATTTATTTTTATATTATGGCATATTGCTTTATCATCTTTTGAACAAAAGATTTAAATTTTTTTTCCAAAAAAGTATATAATATTATAAATTTAATAAATTTTTATATATTTTTTATTCGATCTATTATATTATTCAACGTTGTTGAGGGGATAAATAACACTTTAATCATTTGCAGGAAGATATTTTGATGGATAATAGCAAAAAAACTATTTCAAAAGTTTTATTGTCAGGAAATGAAGCGATAGCACGCGGCGCTTATGAAGCCGGTGTAGCTGTATCAACAGCTTATCCCGGCACACCAAGCAGTGAGATAAGCCCAGCCATTGCCGCATACGGTACAGCCAAAGTCGAATGGTCGGTAAACGAGAAAGTTGCTCTGGAAGTTGCTATAGGCTCATCATTCTGCGGCGCAAGAAGTATTTGCTCAATGAAACATGTAGGATTAAATGTCGCCAGCGATCCGCTTCTGACTGTTACATATACCGGTGTAAAAGGCGGACTTGTTATTATTTCAGCTGATGATCCGGGTATGCACAGTTCGCAAAATGAACAGGATAACCGCCATTACGGACGGTTCGCGAAGATACCTGTGCTCGAACCATCCGACAGCCAGGAAGCAAAAGATTTTACCAAATTGGCTTTCTCTATAAGCGAACAATTCGATACACCTGTTATTGTCCGAATGACAACAAGAGTTTGCCACGCAAAAACAATAGTTGAGTTATCCGAACCGGAAACAATGGAACGAAAATATTCTTTTGAGAAAAATCCACATAAATACGTAATGGTTCCAGCATTCGCAAAAAAACGCCATGTAATTATTGAAGACAGGTTAAACAAGCTAAAAGAGTTTTCCGAATCAACAGAATTGAACAGGATTGAGTACGGCATTGACAAAAATACCGGAATAATTTGTTCTGGTATAACATATCAATATGTTAAAGAATCATTTCCCGATGTTTCCATTCTGAAACTCGGGTTTGTTTATCCTTTATGTGAATCCAAAATTTCTGAATTTTGCGAATCTGTAAAAAATGTATATGTAATTGAGGAACTGGACAACTTTTTATACACGGAAATTAAAGCAAAAGGAATTAATGTTTTATCCAAACCGGACAAATTTATGCTAGATGAGCTGAATCCGGATAAAGTTCATGAAATACTCACCGGAGAACCAAAAGAGAAGATATCAAATATACCGCCAAAACCTCCGGCAATGTGTCCAGGATGCACTCATAGAGGTGTATTTCATACATTGAAGAAAATGAAGTTCACCGTTGTAGGCGATATAGGTTGTTATACACTGGGAAGTTTGCCTCCCCTATCAAGTTTAGATACATGCGTTTGCATGGGAGCAAGCATAGGAATGCTTCACGGCATGACCAAAGTTCTCCCTGAAAAAGAAAAACAGAATGTCGCCGCCGTCATTGGTGATTCCACTTTTTTCCATTCAGGAATAACAGGCCTAATCGATATCGTTTATAATAAAGGTATTGGAACCATACTTATTCTCGATAACCAGACAACCGCAATGACCGGAAAACAGGAACATCCCGGTACAGGTTTTACAATTAATCTCGAACCGACTGTTTCAATTCTACCTGAAAAAATTTGTGAGGCTATCGGCATAAAAAATATCAAGGTTGTTGATCCTTACGACTTAAAATCTATTCAAGGCGCATTAACTGAATCTTTAAATTCTTCTGAAGTTTCTGTCATTGTTTTCAGGCGTGAATGCGTACTTAAAGGAAAAAAGAAAAAAGCGTCTTATGCGTATATTATTGCTGATAAATGCGTTAATTGCCGTCAATGCCTTAATATCGGTTGCCCCGCAATCTCAAATACTACACCGCCTGTAATTAATATGGCTTTGTGCAATGGATGCGGAGTTTGTATTCAAATTTGTAAAACTGGAGCTATAGAATGCAAAAAAATATAACTAAAACAAAGAATATCCTTTTTGCAGGTATCGGCGGTCAAGGAATAATTCTGGCAAGCGAAATAATATCTCAGACACTTTTCGAAGCCGGATACGATGTAAAAAAGAGCGAAATACATGGGATGAGTCAACGCGGAGGGAGCGTAACAAGCGAAATAAGGTTCGGTGATAAAGTATATTCACCTCTCATACCTAATTCTGAAGTAGACTTTTTAGTAATCTTCAACGATACTGAATTAGAGCGTAATAGAATTTATCTCAGTGAGACAGGAGAGATCATCCGGTTCGAAGAATCTGATATTGATTTCATACAAAAAGAAAAAGTAAAAAATGTCTATCTACTTGGTAAATTGGCATATTTTCTTCCAGTAAATAAGGAATTGTGGTTATCTGTAATTAAAGATATGGTTCCGCCTGCATATTTGGAAGAAAACCTTTCCGCCTTTATAAACGGTTATGAGAAACAATCTAAAACCACAAATAAATGAGGGTATATAAATTGTTCTGGGAAAAGGATATAGAAACATTAGAACAAAAAGGAATCAAAGATCTTCAGCTTGACAGATTAAACAATTCTCTGAATCGAATAGCTTCTACTTCGTTTTACAAAAATTTTTATTTAGAAAAAGGATATAACGTAAAACCTATTAAAAACCTCGAACAAATGCGCGAATTGCCTTTTATGACAAAAGACGATTTGCGCAAAAGTTATCCCGCTGGATTTGTAGTCATAGAAAAAAGTAAAATTGTACGGCTTCATTCATCGAGCGGAACGACGGGTACTCCGACTGTTATTTATCATACCAAAAACGATATTGATAATTGGAGCAATATGCTTGCCCGTTGTTTAACCATGATCGGTACCACATCCGAAGACATTTTTCAGAATATGATGAGTTACGGATTATTCAGCGGAGGCCTCGGGCTTCATTACGGCGCGGAAAAAATCGGTATGCTCGTAATTCCAATTAGTTCAGGCAATACTCAGCGTCAAATTAAGTTCATGAGAGATTTCAAGACCACAATAATTCACATAACTCCCAGCTACGCTCTTCACCTTGCGGAAACATTGAGGTGCATGAACATTTTCAATGAGTTATATCTTCGAATAGGACTTATGGGAGCTGAACCTTATACTGAAGCTACTCGCAAGAAGATCGAGAATTTATTAAATATCGATGTTTTCAATTCTTACGGATTAAGTGAAATGAACGGTCCCGGCGTAGCTTTTGAATGTCAGGAAAAAGAAGGTATGCATCTTTGGGAAGATAATTTCTATCTGGAGGTAATCAATCCATCTACCGGAGAAACATTACCTGATGGAGAAGAAGGCGAACTGGTAATTTCAGCGATTAACCGAGAAGCAATGCCTCTATTGCGATACCGTACTCGCGATTTGGCTTTTGTTTATCCGGATAAATGCAGGTGCGGGCGCACACACAGAAGAATATCAAGGATAAAAGGACGCACCGACGACATGTTTATAATCGGCGGAGTGAATATTTTCCCATCCCAGATAGAACATGTCTTAATGAAAATACCAGAAGTCGGTACCAATTATCAGATTATCTTATGGACAAAAGGAGCTCTCGATAAATTAACTGTAAAAATCGAAGTAAACTCTGAGTTTTTCGCCGGAGATTTAAAACAACTTACCAATCTACGTGAAACAATATCACGTAAGGTTAAAGATGAGATACTTGTAACCCCTGTCATTGAGTTGGTAGAGCATGGTTCTCTTCCACCCAGTGAAGGAAAAGCAATCCGGGTACTTGATATGCGCCCTAACAAAACTAATTGACCAACACTTATCTATTTTATTAGGAGGAACCTGATATGATATGGGATAAGTCCATAGAATCAATGCCGCTGGATAAACTAAAACATATCCAATCGGACAGGTTGAAGAATATTGTAAAAAATGTTTACGAAAATGTACCATTTTATAAAAGATCCTTTAATCTAAATGATATTAACGTAAAAGATATCAAATCAATCGATGATATTCATAAACTACCTTTCACTCGCAAAACCGATTTAAGAGACAATTATCCTTTCGGGATGTTTGCCGTACCTATGGAAGAAATCGTTGAAATACATGCGTCATCCGGCACAACAGGAAATCCCACAGTCGTAGCCTATACCAAAAATGACCTTAAGTTATGGGCTACAGTAATGGCCAGAGCAATTTGTATTGCCGGAGGAACTAAAGGTGATATCATCCAGAACGCATATGGATACGGTCTGTTTACAGGTGGGCTGGGTGTTCATTACGGTGCATTGGAAACAGGTATAACTATCGTGCCGATGTCATCGGGCAATACAATGAAACAATTGCAACTGATGCGCGATTTCAGCACAACTATTATAACTTGCACACCATCATATTCTTTATTCATGGCTGAAGAAGCGCTGGAAAATGGATTCAATCCGAAAGAAACAACACTGCGTATAGGAATATTCGGAGCGGAACCATGGACAGAACAAATGCGCAAAAAAATTGAGGAAATATGGAATATTACCGCTCTTGATATCTATGGTTTATCTGAAATAATCGGGCCAGGCGTAGCGCAAGAATGTATCGGCAAAAACGGACTGCATATTTTTTCAGACCACTTTTACCCGGAAATAATAGATCCTGTTACCGGTAAAGTAGTTGAAAACGGAAATGAAGGCGAGCTTGTTATCACAACATTAACTAAAGAAGCCATACCTCTAATCAGATATCGAACAGGCGATATTGTCTCCCTTAATTATACTCAATGCGATGCTTGCGGCAGAACATTGCCCCGAATAAGCAAAGTAAAAGGAAGAACTGACGACATGCTCATTATTCGAGGCATAAATGTATTTCCTTCGCAAATAGAAAGCGTGCTTCTTAATATTAAAGGAGCTCAACCGCATTATCAATTGATAATAGATAGAAGGCATTCACTTGATACAATAGAAATTCAAGTGGAAGTTGATGAAAATTTCTTCTCAGATGAAATAAAAAAACTTGAAATGCTTAAACAAAAAATCAAAAAAGAAATCGATTCAGTCCTTTCCTTATCGGTTGATGTCTCATTAGTCGAACCAAAATCTTTATCAAGAAGTGTCGGTAAAGCCAAACGTGTTATCGATAAAAGAAACCTTTGATTAAAAACCTATTAAAATAAATCAGGGGGTTTAAATGAAAGTAAAACAGCTTTCCATTTTTTTGGAAAATAAAGTCGGGCGTCTACTTGAAACAACAGAAGTTTTGGCAGGCCAGAATATCAATATTCGGGCAATGTCCATCGCTGAAACATCGGATTTCGGCATTGTGAGGCTAATTGTGGAAAATGTCGATAATGCCTGCAAATTACTCAAAATGCATGATTTTACCGTTGAAATAACAGAAGTTATCGCTGTAGAAGTTGATGATCGGCCCGGTCAATTAGCCAGAGTTCTGCGGACCCTGCAGGATAATAATCTTAATATTGAATACTGTTATGCGTTTGTTGAAAGGAATCAGGATAAAGCTGTAATTATACTTAGAATGGAAAATATTGATAAATCAATAGATACATTAGTTAACAACGAAATAAAAGTATTAACTCAGGAGGAACTTTTTAAATAAATATTTAACAATCTATTTGGGGGTATTTTATTATGCAAAAATCATCAAAATTAATTTTTACTTTAATTTTATCTTTTACCCTCGTTTATCCTAGTCTTGCTCAGCAAAATAATAAAAAAACATGTAGTAGCTCTTGCAAAAAAACTATTTCGGAAACAAAAAAAGAAATTTATTCATCAGAAACAGCTCCGTGCAAAACTGATCAAAGCGAATCGGTTAAAACATCTACTGAACCGTTAAAAGAAAAGAATTTATGCGATGAAACATGGGATTTTATTACAAAGAAAAAAGAAATAGAACATTTTAAATGGGGACTCGATGAACGTATTCGTGAAGAATACGTAAAAAACGCTTTCCGCCTTACCCATGACGAAAAAAACCGAAACTATTTCAGGTTCCGCTCAAGAGTATGGGTACAGTACGATCCGATTGAATGTTTAGGAGTATACCTCAGATTCACCAATGAAAACCGTGCATGGATTACACCAGATGTTCCATGGGATATGGATGAAACTGTATTCGATAACTTTTATTTCGATCTGAAACGCCCTGCTAATTTACCTATATCCGTACGGTTCGGAAGACAAGACTTATTCGGATACGGGCAAGGGTTTATATTGATGGAAGGTACTCCTGGTGATGGATCAAGAACATTTTATTTCGATGCTATCAAAGCAACCCTCCACCTTGATCCAATAAAAACAAATATCGATGCTCTTATTATTGAGACAAACAGAGAAGAACGTAAATTTTTCAAAATAAACCCAACAGACAGGCAATCAATAAATCATGTCAGGAGCAGAAAACTTCTTGTTGAAGACGAAATAAACGCATATGGTTATTATCTCACTTCCAACTATTTCGGTGATGTTTTCAAACTTGAACAGTATTATTTTTATAAAGACGGGCATGGACGTCCACAAAGAGGCAGATCATATGGAAACAATGAAAAATTAAGTACTTTTGGAGGCAGGATTTCCGGAACTTTATTTCAAAACTTCAAATATGAATCCGAACTTGCAGGACAATTTGGAAAACAAGGATCCGACCAAAGACAAGGACTCGGTGGTTATAGTATTGGAACATATACTTTCCCCGTTCAATTTAAACCATCTGTAACGACCGGTTATTATTATTTGTCCGGCGACAATCCAAATACAAGAAGACGCGAAGATTGGGATCCTATGTTCAGCAGATGGCCTATACACGGCGATTTGTTGCTCTTTACCTATGCCCGCGAAGGCGGAGTAGCCTACTGGACAAATATGCATAAATATTTCATCGGCGGTGGAATATGCCCTACTTCATGGTGGAGTGTAAAAATGGTATATGACAGGTTATGGTCTGATGAAAATACTTATCTTGGTACAGCAGGATTTAATAGAGGCGATGTAAGAGGCGATCTGATTGAATTGATAAATAAATTCGAGATAAATAAAAATGTCAGCTCATTTATTCAAATTGAATGTTTTAAGCCTGGCAGTTATTACGCAAGTACCGCTGATCCGGCGTTCTTTTTAAGATGGGAAATTAAATTTATCTATTGAAATTTAAGAAAGAAAGATGTAATCTCATCTTAGTAAAACAAAATGAGGTATTTTATGAGTATTGTTGAATTAGCAATTTTTGTTGAAGACAAAATAGGCAGGCTTTATGAGATTACAAAACTCATGGCTGAAAATGGTATTAACATACGGGGTTTTTCGATCGCAGATTCCGGTAGTGGATTCGGAATTTTCAGGCTTATTACAAACGAATATAAAAAAGCATTTAACCTTTTGCGGGATAAAGGTTTTGTTGTTCATGAGAAGAAAGTTATCTGTGTCAAGGTGCCTGATGAAGTTGGCGGATTGGCCGGAGTACTTGAAACTTTCAACTCAAACAAAATAAGCGTTCAGGAAATGTATGCTATTGTAAAAACCTTGATTATTTTTCATGTTGATAACATTGAGGATGCCATATACGCTCTTAATCATCATGGAATAAAGATTTACAACCAGGAAGAATTAGATAAACTTTAAATTTTATCCGCACATTATATAAAAAACGGGATAAACCTGATTTATCCCGTTTTTTTATTTTACTTTTTTTAAAATATTATATTAACTCAAATTTTAAAACCGGAAATAATCTCTTTGAGAAAATTAACTTCATTTAAAAGATTATCCGTATTTTGAACATTGCTTTTCACACCTTTATCTGTTTCTTCTGCTACACTACTGACTAACTCAACTGATTTGGTCACTTCTGCCGTTCCCTGTGTTTGCTCATGCATGGCAGTACTTATTTCTCCTGAAATCTTGGATAATTCCTGCATTGCCTTAGCAATCTCATCCGCGCCTCTGGATTGTTCTTCCATAGCTTGAAGAATCTCCTGAGTCAACTGATTTAATGTCTCAAGCGCTTTTGAAATTTCATCCGCTCCTTTTTCCTGTTCTTTGGTTGCAGATCCCACCTCTTCAGATAATACAGTAACTTCCTTTATTGACGACACCATCTCGCTCACCGATTCATCAACTTCACTAATCAGGTCCACTCCATTTTTAGCTTTGATGTTGGCGTCTTTGATTAACTCTGTTATCTCTTTTGCCGCCTGGGATGATTGTTCGGCAAGGTTTCTAACTTCATCAGCAACCACAGCAAATCCTTTACCCGCCTCACCTGCTCTAGCCGCCTCTATCGCCGCATTTAATGCCAATAGATTTGTCTGCGAAGCAATACCGGTTATAACAGTTATGATATTATTTATTTTCTCTGAACTCTTTGATATTTCCTGCATCCCATTGACAGACTCTTTAACAGCAACATTGGTTTTTTGCGCACGCATATTTACATCACTTGAAATTTTGCTTACTCTTTCTGTATTTTCCGCAATCTGCCGGATTGAGGCTACAAGTTGCTGTACGGCCGCTGTCGATTGATTAACAGCAGAAGCCTGCGAACTGACATTCTTAAACACCGTCTGAACGTTTCTTGTCATCTCCTCAATCGATGCCGATGTCTCCGCTACTGAAAATGTTTGGATTTCTACACTTTTTAGTACCTCAACAGAGTTTCTTCCGATTTCCTCTATTGAATTACTTGATTCCTGGGCACTTGCGGCTAATTCCTCAGCACCTTTAGCCATTTCTCGCGCAGTCAGATTCATTTTTTCTGTATTCAATGCTATTTGCGCTGAAGTTCTATCTATGTTTCCGATAATACTCCTTAAATTTGTCCTCAGTTCATTAAAGACTAATGCCAGCTGGCCTACTTCGTCTTGCGATTTTACATCTATTTCCGATCCGGTTAAATCGCCATTACTAATTATCTTAGCGGCATCCTTAACCTTTATGAGCGGATTTGTAATTGATCCGGCTATCAACATAACAACAATACCGCCAACTATTATTGATATTATTGTAGCCATCAGTATAAAATTACGTATCATATTCAACGTATCCTTAAAATCAGAATAATAACTGCCGGATGCGATAATCCAATCTTTCTCAGGAAAATATGAATATGCTACTATTTTTGATCTGCCTTCCCAATCATATATACTGTAACCGGATTTTTTTTCAATCATCTCTTTACAAAAATTATAATTACTTAAATTTTTACCTTCGCTTGTCGGGTGAATTATAAGGTCACCTTTCGTATTCATTACATATGCGTAACCTGTTTTCCCGACTTTTAAACTCGTAACAATTTCCTTTATTTTTTTTAACAGCATTTTATCCGCAAGAGTTGCACAAAAATTTTCACCTTCTTTAACCATACTTCGAGCTACAGGCCGGAATTTCTCAACCTCCTCGTTTGAAAAATTATTTCCTGAAAAATATTCAATATTTCTCTTATAATCAGATAGAATTGTTTTGACGGAAGTTATATCTACCCCATTTTCTTCGGCAAAATCATATAGATTCTCAAGAACAGCAAGATTATCAAAAACCTTTTTTTTGTATTCATTAATTTTTTCCTGCGGTTCTATCGATTTATATATAAATATATTTTTCTCGTATCGCCTTGCTACTTCAAGATAATATTTGTAATATCCTGTATAATAGATTATTTGTTTGTCCTCACTTTTAACAGTATCTGTTAATCCCTTCACCTGTGTTTCAATTTTTTCTTTTACTTCCTGTTCAATTCCCCTGGACGCGGATTCATAACTTAAATATCCAAGAGACATTAATGATACCAATAGTAATGATAAACAACAAAAAATCAACTTAGCCTTTACAGATAAATTGGATATTTTCATTTTATTCCCTTTTATTTTGTATTGTAATTCTATTATTAATACATTGCTATTACTAATTCGTCTTTTCTTTTTATAACTTTATTTTTTGACATAATAATCCTTAATTGATAGGATTTGGATCTTATGATTCATAATATTTTTATTATTTATGATTTTATTAAATTATACACTATGTCATTTTTATTGATCTGGAAAGCAATATGGCGGGAATACTAATTATTACAATATATAACGAAATTGAAATTCCTTTATAGAATGCGACGAAAGAAGCGTCATAAAAAATAATTCCTAATATTAACCACTTTAAAAGTTTATCTACATTACAGGATTTTATTTTAATTTTTATCATCAATAAAAAAAATAATAATAAATACATAATCCCCAAATAATTATTAACAAGGTTATAACAGAAAATCAGAACATAGGATATACTAATCCATGTGAAAATCCATAATGAAGCTTTTTTGGTTGTAACCGTTTTCTCTCTCCTACTTATCATAGTAATAATACAAACATATACAAGCAATAACGACGGGAAAACCCAAATCTTTCCCGGTATACCATTACCCCATTCAACTACACTAAATCCAAGTGTAAAATTGAAAAACCTGCACAACCCCATAAAAAATCCAGGAACAAAAAAACCTTTTTTAAATGTTTTATCATACATAAATATTGAAATACCAAGAAAAACAGCAACAAAAAAAGTTTTTCGCCCCACCATCAAAGAAGCGGATAACCCGGCAATTATCAAAATAAATATTAATATTATCGCCTCACTGATTTTTACAGCACCTGATGGAAGCGGCCGATATGGATGAGATACAGAATCCTTTTTATAATCAAACAAATCATTTATAACTATACCGGATGCGTAAAAAGTAAACGAAATAACCGACAGTAAAAAAAGAATTCTGAAATCCATTCGCTGGAAATCGGCAATCAGGAAATAACCAGATATTGAATCGGCGATTGCAGTAAACGTATTTGGAAACCTGATAAGTTTAAAAACCGCTTTTATTTTATTGCGGTTTTTACTTAAAATATCTTTCATACTTTCTCAAATAATTCATGGATTGAACTGCTGTTGAAAACGGATCATCCTGGTATGGATACAGCTCAACGGTAACATATCCTTTGTAATCATTTACAGCTAAAAACTCAATAACCGGCTCAAAATCTATTTCTCCTTCACCGGGAATAAGATGCATATGTCGCCTGTTTAATATATCTTCCAGGTGCACGTGTTTTACATACGGGTATAACTTCTTTAACGCGTCAAGCGGTGTTTCGCCTACACAATGAAAATGACCTATATCGAAATTCACACCTATAAACGGCGAAGCGATTTTATCTATAAACTCAAGCATCTGAGAACTTGTCTCTATTATCAGCTCAGGCTCGGGTTCTATAAGAATACAAACTTTTTTATCTTCCGCTATACTTAAAACTTTTTTCAGATTCGCGGCAAAAATATCGATAAGTTCTTCCCGATCAGATCTTTTTTTATCGTAAAGGCCGCCGGGTTCAGTTGATATATTACCAACATTTAGTTTATACGCGGCAAGAACAGCGTTTATAGTGTGATTTATGCGTTCATCCTGTATTTTAATATCGTTGTCAATCCATGACGGATTATACGTATTTCCCTTCGCGAAAAAAGTAAATGCGTTAAGGTTCGCCACATCTATTTTATTATCACGCAATACATTTGAAAGGTTATCGTAATCTGTTTGAGAAAAAAGCGGCGGATACAAATGTGGAGTATCGCAAAGTATTTCCACAGCACTGAACCCGGCTTTTGCTATAAGCTCTACAGACTGTTCCAGAGAATACCTTTTAAACGCGTTTGTACTGAAAGCAAGGCGCATATTAATTTAATTTAAACCTATTTGATTTACTATAAAAACTATATGGGTTATCGAAAACGAGCTTCTTTATCTGATCTTCGCTAAAACCGCACTGGGACATCTTATAACAAGTCATCGGTACCATAAGCGGATCAGAATAACCCCAGTCCGCGGAACTGTTTATCATCATCCGCTCTACTCCATATTTTTTAAGTACCTCAATGGCCCGTTCCGACGACATTTTTGTTACAGGATACAGCGTCATACCCAACCAACACCCGGAATCAAGCGACATTTCAATTGTATCTTCTACATTATGGTCTATCAGAGTCATTCGGGGATCAGCTTTTTCTTCGTCAATAACTTTTAATATAATCTTTGTCCCTTCCACCTTATTATTATGAGGTGTATGAATAAGCAAAGGAAGTTTTTTTTCTATCCCCAACCTTATCTGGAGCCTCAATACTTCTTCTTCGGCGTCGGTAATTTTATCGAGCCCGATTTCTCCAACACCAACAACTTTTTCTCTATCGAGAAAATCCCCCATTTTTGAAATAACTTCTTTTGCGATTTCAATATTATTCGCTTCTTTCGGATTAACTCCAATACATGAATAATGCTCAATCCCATATTTTCTCGCGCGTTGGGACTCAAACTCAAGAAGAAGATCAAAATAATCGAAAAAACTCCCGGCGTATTTTCTGTCATGTCCAAGCCAAAACGCAGGTTCTATAACAGCGCAAATACCTGAAACAGCCATTCTCTGGTAATCATCCGTTGTACGTGCAAGCATATGGATGTGAGGCTCAATTATCTTCATTATTTCCCCCTATATGTTAAAATTCTAAATCGATAAGATAATTAATCGCTTTTCTTGCGGCAAACTCCGGGTTATCCCTGTATGTATATAATTCCACCGTAAGATATTTATCATACTCTAAACGAAAAAGATTGTAAAATAAACTTTTAAAGTCAATATTACCTTCACCTGGAATAAGATGATAATGAAATTTATCTTTTATATCCTCGATATGGAGATTGAAAAAGTATTTTCCCCATTTTTCAATCGCTGAAATCAAATCTTCGTAATTCGATTCCGCATGCCCGATATCCCAGTTGATTCCTAAATATTGCGATCCGAATTTTTCTACAGCCAATCCGGCTTCATCTGTTGAGCCTATCAACAAACCTGGTTCCGGTTCTATTCCTATGAAAACTTTTTTATTTTCAGCTATTTTCAGTATTTCATCAAGCGATAAATAAAAAAAATCAAGCTGTTCACGTTCCGATAAATTGTTATATTTCCGTCCTGTTGTAATGCTGATGGTATCTGCCCCCAAATCCAAAGCGAGATTAATTATGTCAAGAGTAAACTTTACCCGTTTTTTTCGTATCGACTCGTCAGGATTGGAAAGAGATGGTTCAAATTCATTTGCGCCAGCAGGCAATCCCAACAATCCAACTGCTGTATTCGCGTTGATATTTGATATCTTTAGCCCGGTTGATTTTAAGATTGATGAAATTTCTGCCAGCAATCCCGTATTTTTAATAAGTTCCATGCCATGAGGAATATCGGCAAGTATTTCGACTGAACCATACCCACACCGGCTAATTTTATACAATGCCTCATTTAATGGATAATTTATGAATGCGTTAGTGCTGAACGCGATTTTTTGAGGATTTATTTTTGTGATTTTAATTGCTCTTCCTTAGATTGAGAAGGTTTTTTAAAATATACTGTGACTTGTGTACCAATATCGGGAACAACTTTGCTGTTGACAAGATAGACCGTATCGTCGGCGCCTTCAGGCAACGGGTTATCAAACATCGTGTTCGGATCTCTATAAGTAGTTATTATTGATCCTTCTTGCTGAGCGAAAAAAACACCATTGACAAATTGTGAACCGGTGAAAACCCAATCCACATTCGGCATTGATTCATTTTTTGTTTTATCGATGGCTAATTGCTCAATCCTTACTTTATTTTTTTTATCACCTTTTCCCCACTCAACCCAAATTTCGGTTTTATCACCCAATGGAGATTTCGAATCCCCGGCAAACTCAACCGGGGATCCAAATTTTAATCCCAACAATAACAATGCTGTCTGCAGATGAACCGGATACGCTTCAGTAACCAATACCGTCTCGTGGACCCTGCCCCACTTTGTGCACAACAAAAGTTCAATCAACCCTTCTTTTAGCGCAACAGTAGCTGGTAAGGACGCGTAACCTTCTTTTTGATTCAACATTACTTTCCCGATTTTAAAAATCCCATCGGAAATTTTACTTACCTGCCCGGCATTATCCACTTTTGGAGGAGTTCCGGCACTCCTCGTTCGATCCGGCATTTTTGTTTCTTTTCCTTTTTCCTGCCCCATAACCGGATACGTAACCAATAACAGGCTATAAAAAAACAATATTACAGACAGTTTCATTTTATTCCTTTATTTTTTTAAACAATTTTCAAGAGCAATTATCGCATAAGCGGTAACAAGATTTTTATCTGATTCCCACCAGCGGTTATTTTCGTTCATCCAATATCCATCAGAATTCTGAATGGATATTATTTTTTCCGCCAGATCTTTTCTCCAATTTCGTTTTTCGCCTTTTGAATCGACTATATACGGTTCCCCGTAGGCATAAAGCGCTTTAGCGAAAGTATTATAACTGTAAAAAAGGCCCTGAGTGCCCATGCCGGGATTCTCATCCAATGTATAATGTTTGATAATCCATTTATAAGCTGCCTGAACTCTTGGATCATTTTTATCAACATTGGCATATAGAAAACTTTTCAAACCGGCGTACGTCATAGATCCATAAGATTTTGTACCACCGGCTTTACTATCGCCCGGCAAATACACAAAACCGCCATCATTTCCTGCCCATTTCTGGTCGTTTGATTCACTGCGGTTCTGGCATCTTTCAATAAACGCTACAGCACGTTTCCATGCTTCATTATCAGCAGGTAGGTCTGTCTCTTTCAAAGCTTCCAGAGCGGTCTGAAGATTGGACAAATCCGGCCGTTCAGTGCTTCCGTAACCTATACCGCCATAAAACTTATCTCCGGGCGCGTATCCTTCTTTGTCATCAAGCTGGCAATCGAGAATAAAACCTTGTGCTTTCTTTATAACATCATCGTATTTCGAATTTTTCAACGCTACAAGAGCGCAAACCGCATTTGATGTTACATAATTCGGCAAATCCTTGTCATATATGGAACCATCTTTTTTCTGAAGGTTCATGAGATATTGCGCAGGTTTTTTTATAAATGGGCCATCGGTTTCATCGTACTTATTAGGGCTGGAAGCAAACGCTTTCAATACTATCGCAGTTACTCCCGGATGGTTTGACCATGAACCTTCAGCATCCATGTTGTTGCGCAAATATCGCAATCCCCTGTTAATTGATGCTTCTATCTCTTTTTTCAATGAAGTATCGATTAAATCATCTTCCGCTTTTGGTTCACTGCTTTTGTCTTTTGCGTAAACATCGAAACCAATAGCCAATGCCAACAATGCGAATAATAAAACAAGCTTTTCTTTTATGACCATATTAGTCCCCCTTTAACAAATGTTAGTGTAATTTAGTATGAGATAATAACCCACGATAATCATAATACCTTTTGGATAAAAGCAGTCAAGATTTTTTAATATTATCAGTTAATTTTTATCAAAATATTTTTGTTTAAATAGATTCACAAACCCTTGGCTTCTCCATAATTGATATATTTCATTGAATTTCATTTTTTTGCGTATTACCAGCTCAGTTATAAATAAACATAAACTGCATATTATAAAAATGTTGAAAAGATCAAGTTTGATTTCCATTTTTGTTTCCGGATTAAAGCATTTTAATTCACTCACGTTTCTGAACACTTTACCTCCGGATAACATTGAAACCAGATAAAAAAAGTTATTATTTGTCCCTAACTTTTTATATTCCGCAGAATAACTTATCATCTGGTCCTTATAAAGATGCACGCCGTTTTTTAATTTCACATCAAAAAAATACATACCTGCTACATCCGCATAAAACGACGCGTAACATTTTTCACCTGAAATATAAAATTCAAGTTTGGCTATGCGCCCGTCCGGATATCTGATAGATATTTCATCAGGAACAAAATTCAGTTTCACATATCCTTCATCAGTATATATTGTCCAATCAAATCCTTGAGCGCCGGATTCATTAATTTTCCTTGAACAATATTCGAATAATGGAATAAATATATTATTATAATCACCCGATTTTAACCATTCAGAAACAGATTCGCCTTCCAGAGATGAAGCGAATACAGCACTCTTTCCAACACCATACCTCCATACAGCAGAAATCGGATCACCTGAAGGAGACTTTATTATTGCTGAAGAAGATTCTTTAATGGACAATCTCGTGTAGTTATTTAAAAGAGGCAACTTTTTCTCATCCGCAAAAATTTCACCATCAGGATTTGTCAGAGGATATACAGGAAATTCAACAATATTTCCGCCTTTTTCTATTTCTTTTTCCCTAAAAAAAACCTGAGATAACACAGATAAATTATCTATAATGTATGTTCTGCCTTTTCCATTTTTGCCAAGATTTTCCAAAAAAGAATCGTTTTTATCTGCACCTATACCTATTACAGACAAGGAACAATTTTTTCCCGCAATTTCAGCCGACAGATCAAGACATTCTTCCCTTCGATCCGTCTGCCCGTCAGTCAATAATATATAATGTGTCTTTTGTTGCCCGTTATTCCTTAATGAATTAGATATTTCAGCCAATAAACCATAAAGATCCGTTCCGCCATGCGGCTCTATCTTTGATAGAATTTTTTCCGCCTGAATATTGTTGATTTCCCCGCTAACAGGAATAACAGAATATGCTTTTTTATCAAAAACCGTTATACCAAACCGCTCATTAGCTTTTTTTGCCCGCAATATTGTATAAATCGCATCTAAAGAATACTGCATACGGGTTATTCCGCTTTGATCCTTTTCATCCATACTTCCTGATTTATCAAGAAGAATCACAAAATCTTTCTTTTTATCCTGGCGATTCGGCTCCATCGTAACGGGCAACGCTTTTTCAACTGGAGAATCAACATATCCTCCCAACGCGAAACTATCATGCAATCCTGTCATAATCAGGCCTATACCATAATTCCTAACACTTTCTGCTATTAAAGCCATCTGATCAGGAGTAAGAAGGTATGCCGGAACATCATCAAGCAAAACAAGGTCGAAATGCCGTATCATCGGTAAATATTTGTTTATCTCAGAAGTAGTTACAGCTTCAACAACATCAAATTTGTCTTTCAACAAACTCCCTATTAACCCGCTTGATTTACGCAACGATAAACGAAGTATCTTTTTGCTTTTACTTTTCTCTATATTGAATTTTATACAATTATTCTCACGGTAAGTATCTTTATCCGCAACCACTAACACCTTAAAGATTTCAAAAGGTTTTTGCGGTTCGGGAATATTACATTTTAGCTCAGCGTATCCGGAAACAAAATCCACTTTTTCATTTAACACTTTAATTCCGGATTCATTCTCCAGATAAACTTCAGCATCTTTAATGTCCCCGGACGCATAAAATGGAACTGTGACCATTGTCCCATTTGTAATCCGCGCTTCACCGGCTGATACTTCCGATTTAACCGAATAACCAAGAGGGAAAAAATTAAAGATAAAACCATCATTGCGGTACTGATTAATCAGCGCAAAAAAAGTATCTCTATCAGAAACATTGCCATCGGTAAAAATGATAAAATTTCTACTTCTATTCTGATCAATTTTTTCGGTGGTTTTTATTGCAGGCACTATTTTAGTGTTTTTCCCGGTATCATTATCTAAATCAGTTAGATTATAATATTTTTTGTATATAGCTGTATCGCTGAAAAAAACAGGTTGAGCGTAAATTCTTTTTAGAAAATGATATATATCCCTCTTTTCATTTTGCGGAATGCTTGGGGATCGGTCAATACACCATACAACGGATTTATCCTGCTTCCAAAATATGAAAACAGGTCCCGATACAGCAAATATCAGAAAAATCATCGATATCACCCGCAATAATATTGATAAATTGAATCTATGCAGATATATCATCCACAAAATCAATAAAATAAAAAGTAACAGATAACCGGGATTAACAAAACTAATCATTTTTTCTTTCCGTGATAAAACAAAATACTTTCCGCTAACATTAAAACAAAGCCCGTAATAACAAAGATATGAGTTAAATCTATATTCTTTTTTCTTTTAATACCAATACGTTCCGATTTTTTTTCATTTTTTGTGATCGATTCGGCTCGATCCAGTAGATTAACGTATATTTTTTCGCCGTTTAAACCGTATATATCCGGGAAATCAGTTTTCCGATAAAAAACACTGTTTCTTAAATCTTCTGTATTTACTATACGATTACTATCTTCACGCAACCATTCAATGATATTCGCTATCAGGATTGGAAAAGAAATTCGTTTATAAAAACCAGACTTAACCGGATCAAAGTTAAGTACAACAATTTTTCCGGAATTATTTTCTCCGGCAATAATCAGCGGAATGTTCCCTTCTTTAACCAAAACAATCGCCTTTTCAGGTAAAGTTATGTTAGCCGGATATAATCTATCGATTCCCGAAAAATTTATATTTTCCAAAATCGGATGAGCCTGGTAAACAATTTCTATTCTCTTTTTTGATACACCTTCTTCAGTAGAAACAAAGTTCACATGGTTTTCAACCGGATAAATTGACAGTACATTTATACTAAGTTGGTTCATCGGCAATCCATAAGTAACCACCAAATCGGTTTTCTCAGGAGTCCTTTTCACAACTTTTACATTATCACAAGCGATTACAGCTTTAGTGATTTCTTTTGATTCACATTTTAATACGACAGGTATTTCATAATCAAATTTGAAGTATGCCCGGTTGTCAAATTCAAGAGCGTCTTTATTTATTATGCGCACTTCTCCGACAAGATTTTGCTTCTCAGGCAATAATTCGAAAATCAACGTGCGTTGTTTATCAGAACCGAAACTTACATTTGAGGATCGCGCAATCGTGCCGGCATAAAGTAAATCAACCTGGATTATGTTAAGCGTTTTCATATCGGTTTCCACGGTAACCTCAATTTCAGTTTTGCCGGCTGGAGAATCACGTTTGACGTAAAGATTTGTTATAGCTATATTACCATCGGACCCATTGAAAATCTCATAATGGATATTTTTGTATTTTTGTTTAACCGAATTCGGGATATTGTCGGTAAATATGACTATATCCATATCTGTTTGCAAATAAATTGATTTCATCAATTTATCAAAATCGCCGGAAAATCCGGTCGGGATGATCTGATCTATGGAATGTTTTGCCAGATTTTTATTATCGGTCAAAGGTTGGATAATTTTGTAAAAACCATTAAATTCCGCAACGGATATTTTTGTCCCTGAATCGATAAAATTAACATATTCCAGAGCTTTCTTTTTTGCTGAAGACAATCTCGTCTCATTTTTATACGATATACTCATGCTTGCGGTTGTATCGATTATCAGCAAAACGTTTTTCCCGCAACCGCGTTTCAAAAGAGGATGAACTAACCCCGCTACAAGTGTAATTACTACCAGAACTTGAACAAAAAAAAGAATCCACTTTTTGGAACCGCTTCCCCATCCACCATAATTTAATTTTTCCCTTTTTAAATACTTTTTAAATATAAAGATGCTGTCGACTTTTATTTTCGGCAAAGGCAACTTTAAAAAAAATAAAAAAATTACCGGGATCAACAAAACAAGAAATAAAAAATTGACCGGTGAAATAAAATCCATATAAATTAACCCGCCGTGATATGATATTTAAAATAATCAAGCACGAATTTGTCGAAAGGATACGAAGTTTCAACAGGAAAATACGCTATCTGATTTGATAAACAATACATTCTGATTTCATTACAATACTTTTTTTCTTCATCTATAACCTGATCTGAATCCAAATCGGCATGCAGATATTCTCCGGTTTCCGAATCTTCAAGACAAACATTGTGTGATATTTTGTCATAATCAACATTACCGCTTTTCAGGTGAATGACATTTACCTCAAACCCCTTATTGATCAGTTCGGCAAATGATTTTTTGTATCCATCGGAATCGAATAAATCGGAGATAACCACAGCGATTCCTTTATCTTTAATAGTCTTAATATACTGTGATATGGATAAATGAATATTTGTTTTGCCATCTGTTTTGATGGAATTCAAAATCGCGAATATTTTTAATAAATTATTGCTACCGTGCACGGGAGAAATCGCCCTGGCGATTCCATCGGAAAAAAGGCAAATACCGACACTATCATGATTTTCCAGCGCAACAGATGAGAGACATGCGGCAACTTTCCGCGCATATATAGATTTGCTTAAATCGCCGAAACACATTGATTTACTTACATCTATAAACAAAATTATATTGATGTTGGACTCATCCCAGAACGACCTGACCATAATCTTTTTTAATCGCGCAAGGATATTCCAGTCGACAAACCTGAAATCATCGCCCGGCGAATATTTTCTGTAGTCAGCGAATTCAAGGCTTAAACCGCGTTTCAAGCTTCTGCGTTTTCCCTTAAACCGGCCTTGAAATAATTTTCTGGTAACAATATGAAGATCCTTCAGTTTATCGAGAAAATCAGGATCATAGAAATCAATTTCATGATTCATATCAAACTATTTCGGTATTTTTCGATAACATTATCGATAATTTCATCCACCTTGACACCTTCCGCTTGGGCCTCAAAAGAGAGAATCAGCCTGTGCCTTAAACAAGGATGTATCACATATAAAATATCTTCGGTACTAACATTAAATCTTCCGGCTAAAAGAGCTTTTATTCTTGCCGCACGTATAATAGATATCAATGCCCGCGGGCTAGCTCCGTATTTTACATATCTCTGAACCATAGACGAACTCGTTGACGATCCGGGATGAGTAGCCATAACCAGTTTAACGGCGAATTCCTCAACCAATTCCGGCAAAGGTACTTCATGAGATATTTCATGCATAAATTTTATGGTGGCACAATCAGCAATTTTTTCAACCTGATGTGTTTTTTTCCCCGCCATTCTCCTCCCTATTTCAACCAGTTCATTTTTATCAGGATAAAGTACGTTCAATTGAAACATAAACCTGTCTTTCTCAGCTTCAGGCAAAGGATATGTACCCTCCATCTCAACAGGATTTTGTGTAGCCAAAACCATATACGGGCTATCTATTTTATATGTCATTCCGGCTACTGTAACGCTATGTTCCTGCATAACCTCAAGCAAAGCCGATTGTGTTTTCGGTGAAGCCCTGTTGATCTCATCCGCCAATATTATATTCGCAAAAACAGGGCCCTGTTGAAAATCGAACTGCCTATCTCCCGATTCGTTCTCCAAAATTACTCGTGTACCAATGATGTCGGCCGGCATAAGATCCGGTGTAAACTGCACACGTGAATATTTCAGGTCGAGTACCGCGCTTAATGTCTTAACCAACAATGTCTTCCCGATTCCAGGAACACCTTCGAGCAAAACATGTCCGTCGGAAATCAGGGCTATAAGAACAAATTCAATTATCTGATTGTGGCCTACAACAACTTTCCCAATCTCATCGCGCATTTCAAAAAAATTTTTTTTGAATTCTCCTACAGATTCGATAATATTTTCAGTCATATAATCACCCGTTATTCAAATGAAAAATATTTTCTAACACATTCTTTTCTGTTCGACGGAAGAGCATCCATCCAAACAGCGCCTTTTATTATTTCGCCATCAAAATTTATCAGCGGTAATATTTCTGTATTTGAGTTTACAGATTTACTCCGATTATTTGTTATGTCCTTGCTTTTGTCACTACTCCCGCCTCCTGTCGTGGAATCATAAATAATACTTTTATCTTTATACTTCGATTCATTACCAATAGAAGAATCAGCGTTTTTTTGACCAACTCCCGATTCTTCAATCAGCTCGACAATCCTGCGCATACTGGCAGTGTCGTGAATCGTACTATCTTCTTTTGATTTCCACACTCTGCCCAAACCTTTCCCGACACCATCCCCTTTTGATTCACCAGTTATACTTTCGTCTATTTTATGTTTCAAATCAACTGATTTCCAATGATTCTCAAGAGTATTTGATATTTTTTTTATTCTTGATAAAGTGTAATTCATATTTTTGTCTTCAGGCCTATCTATTATTTCTTTTTTTAACGTTTTTTCCGCTTCTTTAAGAAGCCCGACAATAAACGCCTTACTTTTTTTCAGATCTCCCTGACCGGTATCCGCCACATATTTCATTACCGTTGCCGGTTTATGTATAGCTCTTAATATTCGCAAATCATCATTTTTTGTCTCCATTTTTTCAGCTACACGATTTAATCCGGCTGATTCAATACTAAGGTATTTTACATAACTTTCGGAACGTATTTTTTCTCCGACATTTGTTTTGGAAATAATATTTATAATTTGAGCTACACCAATGAGTATTATAATGTATATCATTTCTTTTTTCATTTTATAAGGGAAGATCTGCATAAGCTTCATTTTTTTATTAATAAATATATCCGCTGTATCAGATATAATTGCTGAAGACCAATCATGCCAGTCCATTTTACAATATATTATCTCATAACATGCCGTTAATCTGTCAGACATTTCAAGATAATTATCCGCCTGTTTCACATATTTTTTTAAATCTATTTTCACAAAATAATTATAAATAAAACAAATTGCCGTAACTGATATTGCGATGAGGATACAGTACCCGTTTAAAATTATATTTTCAAATGGGTAACCATATGAGAAGAAATTTTTTATCAATATTACATTTAGAAAAAACAAAATAAAAATGACACACCGGTAGAATAATATCTCTAATTTGTAACACTTCTGAATAAATAATATTTTTTTAAAAAAATTATTTATACTCTTATAATTATTGTTTTCACTTTTGATTTTCATGTTTCCAGCCGGAAAAAATTTTATAAAGAATTTCTTCGTTAATTTTGTCCGATTTTAAATCAAAACTATTCTTGTTGTTAGTTAGATATATTATTCTATCGATATCTCCATAATTAATAATATCACAGACTGTTGGTGATATTATGATCGCCTTTTTATCATTTCCGATAAATTTCCTCAATATTCGCAACGCTATTTTTCTATCGCGATCTTCAAGCGAGGGAAAAGGGTTATCCCAAATAATCAATTCACTTTTATTTATCAATGACCGTAAAAGTACGATAAGCTTTTTTTGAGATTCGGTTAAATCTTTCATTTTTTTATAAGAATATTCACTTAATCCAGCTTCTTTCAGGATAGTTTCTATTTTTTCATTTTTTTCACCATAAAGTTTGGCGAAAAAAACAAGATGAAAACAAGGCGTTTCCCAATCATATGGATATGCATTAGAATCAGAAACAAACCCTATATTGCCGAGAAATTGAGAAACTTTTTTCTTTGATCCAAATTTATCCGATAATAATTTTGTTAAGGCATCATATCTTCTTTGAGAGATCAAAAGATCTATAGAATTATCAAGTTCAAATTTAATGTCGACAACCTCATTTGATTTTTTATTGAAAATATCATCACAAATATTTTTTGATTTAAACATTATAAGAACACCAAAAAGAAACATTACGAGGCTGGCAATACCAAAAACACCAAAAAATTCCATAATCGAAGGATAATTAAAACGATACATAACAACTTGCGCGGTCTGATACAAAAATCCAGATCGCATCACGTCGTAATTTATCGCCGATGAAATAACAGAAAACGGGTTTATCAAAAGTGCAAAATCGATTATTGTTTCAGGCTCAGAAATAGTAGATAGTAACGGTCCAATAATGTAAATATCAAAGATAAGAAAAATAGTTAATATGGAATTTACGAACAATGGAAAGAAAGATGATTTTAATAAAAGCCCCAAAAACAAACCCGAACAAAGATAAAATACTGATAGAACAAGTAAAATCAGCTGTGATTTTAAAATTGTCAAACAGGTTGCGTCATGATTTATATACATTGACAAAAAAAGAATTGTAAAGAATAAAATCTGAATAAGAAATACCGGCACCAGAACAGCCATAATTCGCTGAACTGCTATTTTTGCTTTGTTATATGGCGATGATAAAATAATAGATTCCCTTTTCTTATCTTTATTTAAATATATTGGTAAAGATGATAAAAAAGGTAAAGTAAATAAAAACGCTATTACCTGAAAAAATATTAATTTTCTGGTAAACTCAGGAGGGAAAAAAATTCTTCCTTCGGCATGGTAGTTTTCAACAGGTAAAGCAGAAGATAAATCGATAGCAACAAACAATCCGAATATAAAAAATATTGTTATTACAATTAACCAGAATCGTTTTTCCCTGATTAAATGATCGATATTCTCCCTAAAAATTATTCCGAACAAAAAATCCATCAGTTACGCCTTTTTAAATTCATATATATCACGAGCTTTTCAAATTGGGTACTCATATCATAGTTATCACAGTCTATTGGATCCTTAAAAAAACATGCCAGATGGTTCTGCACACCGTATTCACCGTATCGTTTCGCTAAATCCGTAAATCTTATCAAATCAAGAATCAGTGGCGCGGCGAGAATTGAATCGCAACCCTGCCAGACAACCTGCATAATCATCGGTGTTTCCATAAACCCTTTAAAATGAATGAAATCCCAGGCAATTTTCCAATCATTCAGCGATGGAACCATATCTATATGAACAGATGAATGAGGCTGATATCCGAGTATTTTTGTCAAAGACCGGTTTTTCGACCTGATTTTTGTCTCTTTGTTTTTTGGATCGTTCAGCACTAACCCATCATAATTGCCAAGCAGATTATAACCCTCCCAGCTTAATACCTCAAGGTTGCGATATACGAACATTGGCGCAAGGACGGATTTTATCAATGTTTCTCCTGTTTTTCCATCGTTACCCGATATCGGTACTTTTTTCTCGTGCGCCAGCTCTTTTACACCATCAAGAGATGCCCCAATCGATGGAGTAAAATTTATATACGAACATCCAGCGTCTATTGACGCCCAGGCATAAATTACACTCGCCGGATATATACATTTTTTATTCTCAGATATAGCTGTTTTAATCCCTTCAAAGGTTGAATCTTGATCCTGAATTTGCATATATTGCTCAGTAGACGCAACATTTACAACAATAACATGCGATAAATGATTATTAATTTTAAATCGGTTTAGATCTGCCTTTATATGTTTTATAATTTCCTCCAGTGACATCTGATTGCATAATGTATCACCGTCGGCAATGTTATCTATTGCTTTGCCGCAATTAAGATTTAATCCCGCACAGATATTTCCATTAATATTTTTTAATTCGCACGAAAATTCCTCAATTAGTTTTGAAGAAATTACATTAGCCCGTTCATGAAGATCGGTTAATGTAGAATAAATATCACCTTTGCGGACATCCACACCTCCAAATACAATATTGTTGAAATCAATGAAATCAATATCACGGGCGAAATTATGTTCTGTAATAAGTCCGATCGATGAACACCTTTTTTTCGCTATAGCTTGTGACCCAAGAATAACGCATGAAGCAACCGATCCAAATGCGCCAATAAGCCATACACCAATTTTATTATTATCATTATGATTTTCCATCTACAATCCCTTCTATTAACCGAGGAAATATTTTTTAACCGCTTTTCCAACATCCTCAGCAGTAACAAGCTCAGTTTCGATTCCGAAAAACGCTGAATAATCCCAACCGGGAATATCAGCGATAAAAACCGCAAGTTCATCTTCCGCAAACGCAGGCCTACCGTGGGACCCCTTTATCAGCCCGGTATTATACGGTATACCTTTTATTGACGGATCAAAGAAAAGTTCCAGAGGATCGTATCCGGGTTTTCTATGTATATCGACGGTCCGGGTAAATCCGGGAGCACAAGCATCATCCAACCACCAATAGTAATCGAACCAGCTATCTTTTTTAGCAACAGCTATAAGTTCGCCACTATTAGGATGATCGATTTTGTAATCTTTTTTTGTTGTCGAATCTAAAACATAATCAACACCATCAATATTTTCTATAGCTGATTTGATATCTTTGATAATGTTTTTATCTTGTATATAGATATGTGCTATTTGATGGTCAACCATGGCAAAAGCATTGCTGGATTCAAAATCAATATATTCTTTCCCTTGAATTGATATTGTCTTCAACCAGTTATTTTTTCTAAAAATTCTATTTATATCTATCCCTTGTTTTACTTCAACCAAACCATATTCAGATAAAATAATAATACCCGCTCCCTTTTTGCCCGCAAAATCTTTTAATTCTCCCACAAGTTCATCAACTTTAACCAGATCATCAAGCGTCTGGGATGCAAATGGCCCAAACTTTTGGGAACTATAGTCCAAATGTGGAATATAAATATAATTCAATTCGGGAGAATATTTTTCAAATACATACTTTGCCGCATCAAAGATCCATTTTGATGATTCAAATGAAGTCATCGGCCCCCAAAAATTCATCAGATTAAAAGGCCTTCCCAAACCATCAATAAGTTCAGAATACAAATTTGCAGGTTTTGAGTAACACCACATAATCATGCTTCCGTCATGATTATGTATGGGCGCAGGTGTAACTACATAATCCGCCTCGCAATAAACACTGTTTTGAAAAAAAAGAACACTTGTTTTTATATTTAATTTTTTCCAGATTCTGTCTGCTGATAAAATACTGTTGTACCTCCCCCAGAAACTAACTTCCCTCGTTTTTCTATCATAAATACCGTTACAAACAGAACCGTGTGATGAAGGTGTTTCTCCTGTAGTCAGGCTCGCCTGAAAAGTACAGGTTAACGCCGGAAATGGCGGTTTTAAACTCAAAAAGCCATTCTTAGTGATTATTGAATTTATATTAGGTATTCGATCTTTATATTTAAGTAAAGCAGGTGATAAACCCACAATATCAAGTACAATCAGAGATGTTTTACCCATTTTACCCTCCTTGCTGAAAAATTTAAAAACAATTTTTATTGTAATTATAAAATGTAAAAAACCAGTCTGACAAAAAAAATGAATTATTCGATCTTATATAATCGAATTAAAACACCTGAAGGATGTAGCCTGTCATCTTCAGTACCGAGAATATTATCGTAACCATCGCTATCACCGCAATCAATATAGTTTCCACCTATAATTTTATTTGCCAGAAACCAGCTAACACCAGCTTCAAATCGATCGCAGTAAAATATTTTGTATTCCCTTCCTGAAATATTATTCCAATTCAATTTGATATTCCCATTGGATTCCAGACTAATAACTGTTTCAACCGGGATTTTCTTAACAGCAACATAAAATGTTTCTTCAACTTTTGCTCCGTCGTCGTCATATAAATAAACACAGACTTTATAATTACCACTATATAGATATTTGTGGGAAAATTCTATTAAGCCATTTGATACCGGTATGTTATAGATATTTTCGTCATTACCCCAGTTTATCGTGACAGTATGCGAATCTTCCGTACCGGCATCTGAATAAATCATTGAAAAATCAGCAAACTCGCCTTCATTTATAGTTTTATCTTTTGTACCATTTAAGACAGGCGCAATATTTTGTATCAATACTCTCGCGCTCGAATATGAAATCGTGTCCGCTGAATCAGTTACCTTTAAAGAAATAATTATATCGGCGTCATCATCCCATGTAAAGGCAGGTGTCATACCTTCAGCATCGTCATATTGCCCATCACAATCAAGGTCCCATTCGAATATCAATGATGAGTTGCTTTCGTCTGGATCTATTGTATTTGATGCATCAAGTGTAATTTCTGTTCCTTCTGAACCTAAGTACGGGCCTCCTGCACTTGCCTGCGGTGATTTATTTTGTGACTCATATAAAGTATGTGTTGTATATAACGGTCCTTCAGGAGCAAAATCAAGTTCTCCAAACCCAAACATATCCGGTGAAGGCAATGAAAAGATCTTAGATTCGCCCCAATTTATAGATCCCATTGGAAACCCTTGATTTTTTGATTCTACAGGATCACTTACGTTAAAAAACCTAACATAAACTTTTATATTTTCAGGATTCGAGTTTGGGTCATAATCCGCAAGATTTATAAAAGGGAAATCAACAATCAACCTTCCTTCTCCTTCTTCAGCATAACCAGTTCCAACATATACTATTGCATCTTTGGAACCATCGGAAGCATTAAAATCAAATTGTAGTAATTGATCATCACCAGCAGGCTGAAAATTATCTGTATTTACCGTATCCATAACACCATTTGGGCCAGTCCAAATTAATTGAACCAACGATCCCGTTTGAATGTGTTCTCCGGTATCGTTATCAATCATCCGGTGTGTCGCCGGAGATGTATAATCGTCCGCATTAAAAAGAGTAAGATTAAGTTCTGCATAAATACAATCCGCAATAAAAACAAAGACGACTATTATTAGAAACGATGATAATCTTCTATCCACTAAATTCACCTATATTTTATTATATATATCGGATATTATGTAAAAAATATAGATCATTTTGCATAATTTATTTATTTTTAGGTCAGTAATATGCAGGATGATTATTTTCTTTATTATTCGATCTTATATAATCTTAATTTCACCATTGCGGGGTGAGGCCTGTCATCGGAAGTTCCACTGATATTATCATAACCATCTTGATCACCGGAATCTTTAAACTGATTGCCAATTACAGCTCCGGCTAATTGCCAGTTTATAGTTGTGCCATAATTTATATACGTGTCGGTGTAATAAATTTTATATTCCCTGCCCGGTATCGCATTCCATGATATTGAAAAACTCATGTCGGGATCCTGAGCTATTGACGGTGCTATTTCTTTTTCATATACTGTAGCGGTTAATGTTTTACTATCAGTGCCTCCATCTTTGTCAGTAATTGTAATTGATACTGCATATAAACCCGCAACATTATATGAATGGGATAAACTTATTGTGCCATTGGATACATTCATTCCATTAACTATGGTTCCATCACCCCAATCAATATCCAGAGTATGAGTATCATCGGAACCTGAATCAGTATAAGTCGTATTTATATTTATTTCCTCATCCGGATATTTATGAATATCGGAAAGATCCGCCAGTAAAGGATTTGAATTTATCACCGTTACTTGTGCCGACGAATATGAAACATGATTGTCCGGATCAGTAACCATCAATCCTATGGTAATTTCGGTATTGTCATTCCATGTATATACTGGTGAAACACCTTGAGCGTCATCGTATAACCCATCGCAATCGAGATCCCATTGAAAAGTCAGGTTTTCTATCGGGGTATCTGCATCAGTTGTATTGCTCGCATCCAAGGATATTGCTTCACCTTCGTTTATTATATATGGCCCCCCGGCATCGGCAACCAGTGATTTTACAATAGGAATATTTGTTTGAGTCAGCCCATGATTGTTGACATAAAAATATATGTCAAGACCATTTGATTGGTATGGAAGTAAACTTACGAAAACTACTTGCGTTTGACCATAGTAAGTTGAGGAAATAAGAGAAGCCTTATTAAAAACTCTTATGTATATTGAACCGGTAGGTATATTTGGTTCAAAAAGAATAATATCGAACTTACCGGTTATATTATAAAGTATATTTATACCTTCTCCTATAGCATGAGTGGATATTAAAACGTCATCTCCGGTAACTCCACCGTTCTCTGAAGGAGGATTAGCTATATTATCCGCTCCAGCCGATATTAACTGCACAACCGCACCTGGAACATATGGTCCATAATTTGTATTCGTCAACCTGGCCGGATTATTCCCAGGAAGTTTATTTCCGACTTCATCAATTAAAGCTATGGTAGGTAATATATGTAGTTTTTTCTGATTAGGATCACTGCATTCAGCTAAATTACCATATATACATATCAATAGTATTGATGAGCATACTATTTTCTTTATCATAAATATTTATGATTATTTTTTTCTTCTTATTACTTTTAAACCGGCAAATGCTGAAAGCAACAATAATAAAGAACTTGGTTCCGGCACAAAATATTGATCCCATATATCTTTCTGAGTGTACTGCGGGCCAAGTTGTTGCCCATCATATACCAAAAAGTTATAATAACCGAAATAAAAGAAATCCGGTTCGGGTAAACCGACAACCGGCGAATCAAACCAGGATATAGGCCCGAGATCGAAAGAATCCAATAAGTTCTGATATGGATCTTCCATATTAAATACACGGACATAAACTTTTATATTTTCCGCAACACCACCGGAATATATCTTGTTTCCCAACCCATCGTAAACAGGTTTATCATAATATTCCAGGTCAATAGCTTGGAAAGCGGCAATAAGCCTTCCATCACCATCATCGACATAACCATCGCCTATATGTGCTATCGCGTCACTTGTTGATAATAAATCTCCTGATATAGGGTCATATTGAAAATCAAATTGCAATAACTGATCATCTCCACCAGGCATAAAATTGGTTAAATTTATCATATCAACCTGACCATTGGGACCAGCCCATATAACCTGAACGAGAGAGTTTGTTTTTACATACTCACCTGTAAATACATCGTATATTCTGTGCGTTCCGGGTGATTCATACTCGTCAGCATTGTACACTTCCATATCAAGATATTTTACTGCATAGGCATCCAGACCGAATAAAAATACCGACAAGCTTAGCATGAGGCTGAATAAAATTTTCTTCATCTTGTCTAATCTCCTTAATTTATTATTTATATTATAATAACTATTTATTCATATTTGAATTTGATTTCGGATAAGGCCTATTCACAATCCAATGCGTCAAAAGAGTTGTCGTATTCGTTTTTATTAAAAACGCTTCACCAGCCTTAATCTTTCTATTACATACCGTTTGATCCATATATCTCCATTCTTTTATACTTCCATTTGTGGAAATATAATGAAACACAACCAAATCATACCTTTGTGTTTCCGGATTAAAAAAGTATATTTTATCAGCTTTACGGGAAGTAGAATCGCTCCTGAACCCGCATTCCAAAAGCCCTGATTGATCAAGCGTAACTTCGCCCTCATACGGCAAAGATACAGTTGTGTAATCATTAGCATTTACAGTTATATCTCCGCTATCCTGCGCGTTTACAATACCTACCATCGGCAATGTTATAGGTGATGCCGCGTTAGGAGGTATTGTGACAATAAATCCAGAACCAACTGAAATATCATCATTTGTCAATGGACTTCCCATCAAGTCAAACCATGTATTATTATAGTCGGCAAGATATGCTGTTCTCTGTACGGTTCCCTGCCAAAAATCCACAATAGTAGCTGTGCTCGGCATATCAGAACCCGGCAAAAACCTACCGTCAAGTGTCTCTGATAATTTCAGGGAATCGCATTTATTTCCAACAAAATTTCTACCAGTATATAACTTTATATTTCTATAATAAACAATATTTTCTGACGCCCAGGGACTTCCGGCGTTTACAGAACCCGCCAGAACAATTCGATAATACCGCACAACAGCATCTTTAGGATGCAGTCTGTCATCAGCAGTGCCTTGAATATTGTCATATCCATCAGCATCACCCTGATCGACAAACAATCCCGTTGACGATACTCCAGCTAAATGCCAATTCATATCAGCAGTACCGAATTTTTCAAACGACGAATCAGAGTACATTATTTCATATTCTTTGCCGGCAACCACATTCCACTCTAGAGTAATATCTTTGTTATCTTCCAATGTAGCTGTCAAGTTAATAGGGACACGCGCTACATTCACCTGAAAAACTTTTTCAACAAAGCCACCGTCTTTATCTGTGACAGTCAACTTTGCAGTATATATATTAAAATCGGTATATTGATGTTCTAAATTTATGCTATTATTCTGAATATCAAAATCAGGCACGATATTTCCATCACCCCAATCCATAGTAGCTGTATGCGTATCAAGGGATCCCAAATCAGAGTAAGAAACAATTATCGACACCAAATCACCCTCAGATATGTTTTTATCGGTTATATCATCAACGGTTGGAGCAACGTTGTTCACAACAACAGACGCACTGGCATATGATATATTATCATCAGGATCACTAACCTTGACTGCTATTGTTCTGGTTACATTATCCGGCCACACAGCTGTAGTAGGATTTACCCCGCTTGCATCATCAAACTGCCCATCACAATCAAGATCCCATTCGAATGTTAAGTCGCCGATCTGATCATCAGGATCGGTTGTTGCCCCCGCATCAAGCTGTATTGTGGATCCTTCATCAATAGTATAAGGACCGCCGGCATTGGCAACAGGTGAAGTATTCTGGCTCAACATCTGATCTGTAGTCGTCAGACCATTCAGGTTTACATAATAATACCTGTCAAGATTACCCGCTAAAGTCGAATAAGATACGGGTGTAGCTTGGCCATAATAGGTCGCTTCCGCCAACGAAGATTTATTAAATATCCTGATATAAACATATCCTGCAGGTATATCCGCGCCAACAAGAATAAAATCGAATTTACCGGAAACCGTATACAGTATATTTACTCCTTCACCGATAGCATGAGTCGATAACAAAACGTCATCCCCGGTAACTCCACCGGTTTCAGAAGGAGGATTAGCTATATTATCCGCTCCAACCGATATTAATTGCACCACCGCACCAGGAACATAAGGACCATACGCTGTATTCGTCTGTCTGGCGGGATTATTCCCCGGAAGAAGAGCACCGTTCTCATCAGTAATCCCGATTGTAGCGGCTATATGCAACTTCGAACTATTTGGATCTACCTGCGCATACCCTGTAGAAGCAATAAACCCAAACAGCAATAATAAAGGAATTAAAATCTTCTTCCGCATATTTAAATCTCCTCAATAAAAATTCATCATTATAATATATGTTAAATTACTTTTTCCTGCTCCAAAATTTTATTCCCGTTATGCCGGCAAGTAAAGTAATTATTGTAAACGGTTCAGGAACAGCAGGGCCATTGCCTTGATTAACAGGATATTCAGCATCAACAGGCGTGTCACCAGGTTGATCTAAGAAAAATAAATCGTATTCACCTATGTTAGGAGACTCTGCTAAATATACAAAACCATATGTTCCATATGAAAAGGGATCACCGTTATCATATGCTGTAGAAGGATCCTCTACGCTAAAAAAACGAATATACAAAGGAACATTTGTTACACCGCCAACAGCAGTAATATACGCGTCAGGAATATCCAGAATATATTCTCCGGTAAATGAGGCAAACAAATAAATTCCACCCGGATCAGTTGCGTAAAAAGAACCGGCCAGATAATCATCATCGGACGGGGTTATACTTGGCAGATTTATGGAATCTATCACCATGTCAGGAGATACAAGCACTTGAATTAGTGAATCTGTCGGAATAGGATTTCCACCGCTATCATTCAGATTTTCGGTATTCCCTATCTGATAAATATTTATGGTTGCTGAATTCGCGGAAATAGCAAACAACATAACAGATACCATAACACTTAGAATCGATAATAATTTTTTAGACATGATTCCCCCTCGTCAATTTGAGTTTATAAATAAAGTTATGTTCCTGTAATCCTCTTAATTCTGTTATACATAGTATAGCATGGTTTTTCTTGTTTCGTCAAGGCATACAGAAAAATTTTTTAACTTTTTTATAAATATTTGTACTTTTTTTAATTCTTTATGAAACTGATTACGAAACCATAATTTTTTATTCCTTTTCATATATAAAATATTTCTTATTATTGTTCATTATAAAAATTTTTATTTATCAACATATTACAAAATATTACAAAAAATATTATAGTTTGAGAAACAATAAAAGTTTCATCATTGTATTGTATTGGCATAAAAAAACGTTTAAAATAAGTTATTTGAAATATGATATTTTACCGAATAGATTATTATAATAAACGAATTATTAGAAGGAGCAAAAAAATGAAAAATTTTTTTCTATCTATTTCCCTGACATCTTCTTTATTTATTTCACTATTTGCTTTTTCCATGAACGGTCAAGAATCCACAAACGAATCTATTATGTCTGATAATGTTAAAAAAAATGCACCTAAGATAAATTTCAATGAAACAAAATGGGATTTCGGGAAAATCACACAAGGTGAAAAAGTATCACATGATTTTGAGTTTACAAATACTGGAAACGCCGATTTGATGATTACTTCGATCCAGACATCATGCGGATGTACAGCGGTTATTCCGTCAAGCCAGAATCTAAAACCCAGCGATAAAGCCGTTTTGAAAGTAAATTTTGATTCATCTGGGAGAAAAGATGAACAAATTAAACATATATATGTAGAGTCGAATGACCCACAGGAACCAAGAATAACACTGGAGATAAAATCATTTATCGAAGTTCCTCCAGGCCCACGAATTAAATTTGAAACAGAAACATGGGATTTCGGCCTTGTTGATCAGGGATTTGCACCGAAAAAAAGTTTTACAATTAAAAACGAAGGTATAAAAGAACTCCTATTATCTGAGATAAGAGGCAGTTACGGATGTAACGCGACAACCAAAAGCGATACTATCGCTCCAAATACGGAAACGACTATGGAAATAGCTATAGACCCTCTCACAACCGCCGGCATAGTTGAACGTTTTATCACTTTCGCGACCAACGATACAACTCAGCCGAGAATCACTATCAGAATACTCGGGTATGTAAAAGGAACTCCCCCGGCAAATATGATTATTGTACCGTCCACATGGGATTTCGGTGTCGTGGATAAAAATAAATTTGAAGCAAAAGAGATGATATTCTCCATAAGAAATATAGGCGGCCAGGACCTTAATATCGAAAGAATCAATGTTCCGTACGGATTTGAAACCGATCTTGATAAACCTGTATCAATTAAACCGAACAAAGAATTTAATTTCAAAATAAAAGTTACAAAACCTGATACACCCGGAACAGTAAAACAATACGCTTTTATATACACTAATGACCCTGTTCAACCAACAAGAAGAATAGATATCTGTGGATTTGTTGACCAATCAAATGAAACTAAATAATGTGCGCAAAATAAGTTCCTGTTTGACATTTTTGTTTCTTCTGCTATACATGAATAACTGTTTCCCAAACCAGGAATCTACTACGGTAAAAGGATCTCTTTTTATCAAAGATATGGAAAATTTCGGAATTTCCGATATTGGGGTAAATCCTTTTTTCGCTTACTGGAAAATCTTATTCATCAACAGTAAATCTGTTGAATATACTCAAACAGTAGATGTCAACGGTTGCTTTTCCATTCAGGTTCCCAATAATGAATCTTATGCAGTAATCTTTCTTGACCCAAGAAACAACTTCCAATTTCAACTGACTTACAAACCTCTAAAATATAAAAAATTTAAAGCACCGGTGATGATGCGAATAAATAATAAGGATGAAATTGATCTCGGCATAATCACTAAAATAGATTCCTATGGTGTATTGTCCGACAATATTGGGAAAATTATTGAAGTTGATAACGATTATTTCGCCTCCGATGAAAACGAAAACCTTATCCCCGACGGCCTTGAGACAAACAGACAATATGCCTATTTTTACGGTAAAAAAAATACAACCGATGACCTCGATAATGATGGGATTAAAGACGATATTGACCTTGATATCGACGGCGATGGAATCCTGAATGCCTATGACGATGATATTGACGAAGACGGTTTGCGCAACGAAGATGATTCAGACAATACAAACGATGGTGTCAAAGATAATATCGGCCCTATGCCTCCTGAAATTAAACTGGATTCAAAAACAACATCGGAAAAAGGATTGCTGATTTTCAATTTCACATTGACTGACGAAAACGCCGATGAAGTATCGCTGAAAATCAAATACTCAATAGATTCAGGGAAAAATTACCGTATACCTTCTATACCCAATTCCGAAACCGAAAAAATAAAGGCAACGCCCGAAGGTATAAAACATTCTATAAAATGGAATACTATAGCTGATCTCGGATACATTAATCAAAAAGACATCCTATTTGAGATTCAACCTGTCGACAAAAACAATGAAGGAATACCCATTAAAATAAAATTAGATGTTCAAAATAATACTCCGCCAAGCTGTGAACTTATTTCACCGAAAAATACATCGCTGTATGGTTCTGTAAACATAGAATGGAAAATAACCGAACCCGATCCGAAACAAGAAAATTACAGTTCACTTTTTTTCAGTCCGGATAAAATTAATTATATTCTTATCGCTGATAATCTTAAAGATACTTCTTTCACATGGGATACGATAAAACTTGCTAAAATAAAGAAAATATGGTTTCGAATAGTAGTCAATGATCCTTTTTCAAATACCGAAATAGTATCCGCAAAATCATATTCACTCGATAATCCCGATCCGGTTCACGAGACTACTTTTGTTATCCCAAATAAAGCAAATCAGATTTTCTCAGACAAAATTGAAATTCGATGGGATTCGCCACAAAAAGGGATATCCGATTTGTCATGGTCGTCTGACGGAATAACTTGGAAAATAATAACTTCAAGTTTATCCGGAAATTATTACTCATGGGATATATCCGGTTTCAAAAATACGAAGGATATCCGATTAATGCTCAAAACAACTATAAATAATTATATTTATTACAGTTTTTCAAATTTTTTTATTATCAAGAACAAAAATCACCCTCCAGTGATAGAAGTAATTTACCCATCGGATAATTCTGTCATAGGAGGAATTACGGAGTTTAAACTCAATATAACCGATATAGATCCCGCGGATAATATAAAAAACGTTGTTATTTCATGTAAAAAAAACGGGGCGGAAGAATTAATAAAACTCGCTGAATTTAATAATAATCCTGAACGGTTCCCTCTGGATTTATTTAATTTGGATGATGCCGACAGCTATACCTTTATTATTATAGCTTCTGACGATTCCGCTACAACATCAAAGGAAATAAGCAAAGTCAGCGTCATAAATCCACCTGTGTTGAAAAATATAACTGTACTGTCCGATAATGAGTTGATCTTGGATTTCAGCAAACCGGTTATTAACCTGTTTTTAAATACGGATATTTCAAATAACATAAAGGTCATCAGCATAGAAAAACTTAGCGAGGTGTCATTCAAATTTAGCGTATCCCCATCTCTCCAATCAGGGATCGCATATAATATTTTTTTTAAAAATGATGTCACCGACTTGAAAAAAAATAAAATTTTACCTTATGACAAATCATTTTCATTGAAAACCGATGAAAAACCTCCGGAAATCATAAGACTATTTCCCATCGATTACCACCTGCTTGATATTGTTTATAGCGAACCCGTAAAAGGAGCGGATATTATAAACAATTATAAAATCACTCCTGAGTTAAATATAAAATCGATAATTGATCTGGGTGATAATTCCTACAGGCTTATTACTGAAGATCATAAAGAAAATGAAACCTACTGCGTGGATTTTGCGAATATTACCGATGACTCGGGAAACAAAATTGTCTACACCAAACCGCATACTGTATTTAGCGGTTACGGAAAAAACAAATACATAAAAGTCGATATAAACGGCAAAGGTGATTTTACCGATATCGATACCGCCATAACCAAATCAATTCCCGGTTCGATAATTCTCATTTCGGGTGGAACTTATAAACAGATCAATTCCACTTTATATCATCCCGTTACAATCTGGGGCGGAATAAATCCACAGACATGGCTTCCGGATACTGAGATGAAAACAATAATCGAATCCGACAACCCTCAGTATTGCGCGATAACATCCTCAACAAATGCACGGATAATAAATCTGTATATAAAAAATGGCTCCGATGGAATCAGGATTAATAAAGGCTATAATTTAATATATGGATGCAAAATTTATGATAATAAAGATAACGGAATTACATTGACCGGGAATTCTCAAACAGAAATTATTAACTGCGTTATAGAAAAAAACGGGCATGACGGAATCGCGCATTATTCTGATAAACCGGCATATATATGTAATAATGTGATTATTGATAATATCTATCATGGAATTGAAATATATTCCTCAACATCAACCGGAATTTTCAATAATATTTTAATGCGCAATGAATACGGTATTTCTATCCGAAGAATCGGCGAAAATTATCCTCAAATTAAAAACAATTGTTTTTTTAACAATAACCATGGTAAATCCCTTGAATCATCCTATTGCATTTTTTTACATACAGACACAATGATTCAGGTTATAAACGAACCCGCAGAACTGAATCAAAATAGATTCGGATGGACAGGAAACTTTGTACATAACCCAAATTTTATGAAAAACAATTATTCTGCTCTCAATGATAGTTTTCCACTTATGAAATCAGGCATCCCAATAAATATAGCCATTCTTCCGGAATATCTATCTGCAAGGATAAAGCCCGATTCCCCGCCGGTTGGCATCATACAGGATAAAAACTAAAATATTGTAAATTTATCTATTGCCTTACTTAAAAAAGTATTATAAAGTCTGTCTAAAATTCAACTCAAAATTTATAAGAGATCTATGTTTGCAAATCCACTCAATATAATAGTATTTGTCGTGTTTTTTATGGTAATCGCTGTTGTCGGTTATCTTTCCGGTCGAGAAGAAAAAAATATCGATGATTTCTTTCTTGGTAAACGAAAAATACCGTGGTTTGCGGTATGCCTTTCTATTCTCGCGACAGAATGTAGTAGCATAACTGTTATCGGTGTTCCCGCAATCGCTTTTGCCAAAGGAGGAAACTATGGTTATATCCAGCTTGCCATAGGATCCCTTATAGGCAGAATACTTATAGCCACTATTTTTCTTATTCCGTTTTACAACACAAAAGTTACAACAGTATATGAATACCTTAAAGTCCGTTTCGGCCCCAAATCCCAGATTCTCGGCGCAATTTTCTTTTTTGTGACCCGGTTACTCGGTACCGGAGTTAGATTATATACTGTTGCTCTCGCGCTACATGTCGTTTTTGGAATTCCCATCGCTATTACAATTCTTATATCCGCCGGAATTACTACTGCATATACACTCTGGGGTGGGATAAAAGCTGTAATTTGGACAGATGTTGTTCAGTTTTCAGTTTTTATGTGTGGAGCCATATTATGCGTTGGCTACATCTATAATTCATGCGGAGGTTATGAACCTATTTATAAAATAGCGTCCGAAGCCGGGAAATGGAAATTTTTCGATTTATCCATTGATTTTAAAAATGAATTCACTTTGCTCAACGGTATAATTTTCGGTTGTTTTATGACTTTTGCCGCTCTGGGTACTGATCAGGACCTCACACAAAGAATGCTTACCTGCAAAGAATCCAAACTGGCGCAAAAAGCATTGATTTTAACCGGAATAATAGATTTTCCTCTTGTTCTTACTTTTCTTACTATCGGAGTTTTATTATATGTGTTTTATCAGATTAACCCGGATACGGCAATACCGCTTCAAAACGATCAGATTTTCCCTCACTTTATTTTAAATGTTTTACCTCCGGGAATATCTGGATTAATGATTGTAGCTATTTTTTCCGCCGATATGTCCAGTCTTGACTCCGCTTTAAACGCATTGTCTTCCAGCGCCATTTGCGATGTTTACAAACCTTTTCTCGCAAAAGGCAAAACCGAAAAACATTACTTACTCGTCTCAAGAATCATGATTGTCGTTTTCGCTATTATATTAATAGCTATTGCCTATATGAGCAAAAACATTCAAAGCGTTTTAATTCTCGCCTTTAAAGTATCTTCCTATACATACGGCGGGTTACTGGGAATTTTCCTTATCGGTACTTTAACAAAAAAAGGGACGGAACGCGGAAATATTATTGCCATGCTTACAAGCGTACTTGTAGTTTTTATCGTGAGCAAAACTCCACTTACCTGGTCATGGTTCATTGTAATCGGTACATTATGGACATTTTTTCTGGGAATTACTTATCCGTATATAGAAATTACCGTTAAAAAAGTTTTTTCTAATAAAATTTCTTCCAAATCAATTGCATAATAACAATCTTTTTCCATTTCAATTTTTTTTATATTTTTTTATTGATTTTTTTGAATTTTTATTGTTGACTTTTTTTAAATAAACAAGTAATTTTATGATAATTAATGTATTTTAATGTGATCTAATACAACTTTCTAAATTATATTATAAAGGAAATGTTAATTATGGAAAAAATTCTTACTTTAAAAGAGGTTGCGCAATATATCAAGCTGAACGAGAGGACCATCCTCAAAATGGCGCATAATAACGAGATACCGGCAAAGAAAATCGGTAATCAATGGCGATTTGTTTTATCTAAGGTTGATGATTGGTTATCTGAACAGATTGAGAAAGTGGATACATCGGATTTAAACGCTCTTATAACCACTGAACCGCATATTGTTCCGATATCAAGGTTTTTTTCACCGGAACTTATTGAATTGAATTTGAAATCCGACAATAAGGAAAACTTACTTGTTGAATTATCTGAAATTCCCTTAAAGGCAGGTGTTATTTCATCAAATTCTCAGTTATTAAATGCAATAAAGAGCAGAGAAGAATTAATGAGCACCGCTTTAACAAATGGTTTTGCGATACCTCATCCGCGTTATCCTATTGAAGGACTGTTCTCAACACCTAAAATTATTTTTGCCAGATCGGTAAAAGGCGTGCAGTTCGGCGCTTTTGACGGAAGCAAATCTCATTTGTTTTTCATTAGTTGCGCTCCAAGCGAAGGTGTTCATCTCAGATTGCTCGCGAAAATTGGCAGGTTGCTCAGGGTAAGCTCCATTAACGAAAAATTAATGGCTATTCAGAACACCGATGAGTTTTTTAAAACTCTTCTTGACCTTGAAAAAACAGAACTTAATTTTGAAAGAAGTTCTTTAAAAAGTAACGAATAAATTTTATTTCATTATTAAATCATAAAAAAAGGCGTGTTCTTTAGAACACGCCTTTTTTTATCACAATTACAAAATATTCTCAATTTAATATACCATTTGTTAGCAATACGCAGTAATGATCTAAAAACTTTCATAACTGAGATTTCCATATATCCTTAGAGTCTCTCAATTCTACAAAATACTTTTTACTCGATCCCCTTTTTAATGCGAACTACTAAAATAACAGGTATAAACTTCCCTGATTTAAAATATCCATAAAAATCATTTACATATTTTTTTGTGTTACATAATATAATATCCTGTAAATCCTGACATATTATTATCTTTTTTGAAATCTTAATTACAAATCAAAAGAGTATTTTATGGAATATAGAAAAATACCACGTAACGAACTTGAACATATTTTAGAGCAACATAAATTATGGGTAGAATCTTCAGGTAATAAAGGTAAGCGAGCAAAACTAAGTGGTGTTGATCTTACTGGAATTGATCTTTGTATTGCTGAACTTACGGGAGCTGATCTAAGTGCAGCCAACCTCTGTAAAATAGATCTTACTGGAGCAGAGCTTGGGGGCGCGGACTTTAGTAGATCATTTCTTGGTGGCTCTATTCTAAAAAGAGCTGTTCTTAGAAGAGCTATCTTCAATAAAGCTGATCTTCGATCTACTGACCTTAGTAATGCTGATCTTCGAAATGCAAACCTTACGCAAGCAAATATTTCTGGAGCTATTCTTTCCGGTGCAAATATTTCTGGAGCTATTCTCAATAATGCATTTTTATCATACTCAAATTTAATTAAAACAAATTTTGTGGGTACAATCCTTTGCGAAACGGATCTTAGTGGAGCGAACCTTAGTAAAGCTGATCTTAGTAAAGCTGATCTCAGTAAAGCAACACTTTTTGATGCAAGACTCTATTTTACAAATTTGAGTTATATCGATTTATCGGGAGCTAATATAACAGGAATCAAATTTTGGGATATACAAAGGTCTTATTGGAAAATTGATGGAATAATTTGCGAGTACGCTTTTTGGGATGAAAAAGGAAAAGAAAGAATAGATTACAAACCCGGCGTTTTTGAAAAATTATACAAGGAATATCCAAAAATAAATCTCAGATACAAAAGTGATGAATATACTTTAACCCAGCATAACCTTTTGCCTTTTATTATTGCCAAATTAAATGAAGAATATCCATCATCAGAAATTGTAATTAAAAAAACTGAAGAAGCTCCCGATGGATGCAGTGCAACAGTTGAAATAAGAGGCAAAGTAACTGAATCCGAAACTGAAGAAATAAAAAATAAAACTGAAAATTACAAAAATAAAGCTATTCAAAGTGAAAAGAAATTATTAGATCAAAAAGTAAATTTGAATCTTTCAAAATTACTTGGAATTAATGAACAAATAGTTAATGATTTAGGCTTTGGTAATATAATGATTAATCCCACCATTAATATATATTCTCAAGATATATACGGTAACACACAACAAATAACTCAATCGGGCAACATACAAGTAACTATAAATCAATTAAGAGAAGCCATAGAAAAAGATTTAAAGGAATCGAAAAATAAAAATATACATCCTGAATCAAAATCACTTTTCCGAAAAATCACCGGTATTCTTAAAGGTGCGGCTGAAGACGAAGTAAAAGAACAATTGCGAACCCTTGTCAAAGAATATGGGAAAAAAGCATTTGAAGAAATAGTCAGAGTTGCCCTAAATCCTGCAACATTGAATATGTTATATCAATTTATCAGATAAGGTGTCTGGTTCCATATTCTGGCAGGCATTACCCACATTTCCACAATTACTACCGCCATTTTACAAATTTTTTAGATATGACCGGCCCCCGTTTTTGGTACCAGTTAAAACTTAGTGGTTTTCTCCATAGACTGTTGATCCGGGGTCCAATTCAGGAAATGGAGTGAGGCCGTAGGCCGAACGGAATTTCCTGAATTGAGAGCA
>Ga0302253_1000152_pt1 | contig 70112 bp, 60 predicted proteins | sample AAG_RA_Trp_MG_FD_193537 | JGI IMG/M metagenome (GOLD analysis project Ga0302253, IMG submission 193537) | Enriched activated sludge microbial communities from anaerobic digester in WTTP, New Holstein, Wisconsin, United States - AAG_RA_Trp | ecosystem: Engineered > Bioreactor > Anaerobic >...
CGTAAGGGAGTTACTTCTGGAAATGGATACCCTCACTCAAATCCGTTTTTCCGGTAAGTATGGTCAGATGCTAACGGAAATTACTAAACCACAGCGATTGATCATGGAAACCCTTGATATCAGTCCACTGGCATAGTTACAACTTTAACGGGAATTTAGGGTAGTTAAACCCACATTTTTCAAGTACCTTGCACGATGCCAAGTTCATCGGTGTTGTATGGGCAATAACTTTCAGCACACGACCATCGGTGAAGGCATTTTTGATAAGCAACTCGGCTAGTTCTGTGGCATAGCCAAAATTTTGCCATGCAGGCATTATCGAAAAGCCGATCTCAACATACACCCTCTTCATTCGGGGGACCGAAATATCCACCTGCTCCCACCAATACCGAAGTCTGATAAGGACTTCCGTGTCGTAATGCATACCAACAGTACCATCCGATGACTGCCGCGCCGCCTTCTTTTATACGGTCTCGAAAGTACACCTGGGCATCCCGATCATACTCACCCGGTGGCCACCCCGGTTCTACATGAGCTTTCAATAGTGATGCCAGACGTTCAGCAGCTTCCAACTCGGCACAAACATGATCAAGTGTAGCTGCTATTAGCTCAAGACGATTCGTGGACAGCCTCAGAGATATTGATTTGTTCATCGTTCCTTGTTTCAAATTGGCCGCATAACGGCGACTTGAGCGGTTCGACGGCAGGCTACCGAGCTCGCTCGGCAAGGCTGCTGGCGAATGCGCTCGAACTTTTCGTTATGTCTCGTCTTTGACAATATAACCCACGATCATGCCAATAATACTGAACTCAATAATTCCAAACATTGCCCAGCTTGCTACCAGCGAAAATGGCAATGAATAGAGAACATATTGATTTATATCAACTAGAATGACGATAAGCAACCCAAAGCAAAAGCCGAACAATAATCCTTTTTTGGAATTCTTCTCAGAAACAAAGATCGAATAGATTGTTGTGAATATGAATGAAGTTGTGAGGGTTGCCAGGATAGATATCCATGCTTTTGACGAGAAGTCCACCCGCCTTAGTGACTCAACTTGTTTGTTAACTGTGCTAAGGATGATCAAATGAACGATCCCATTATATAACATTGAAAAAGTAAATGAGATCACTGATGCAATAAGGAACCTCACTTTGTCTGTTTTCATTATGGTTTACATGCCCCGAGGGACAAAATATGAAGATCACCGGGAGGCGAGCACTTTCCCTCGTCAATCCGTTGGAATGCCTCTTTCAGCGTTTTCTTTCTTAGCGACAACCGCAAACTCGCCGGAATACTGATCGTATTGGGCACCGGCGACGTTGGAATACATGCCCTCAACAAAAAGCCCGCAGTTTGCGAACTCTCTTTCTATATCTTCCGGACTGAAATATTGCAGCCAATTATAGACCGTGCGTATGCGGCCGGCCTCAATGATCGTGTATTTGTCGAGAGTCACTTTGTCTGAGTTGTATTTGAAAGTATTCAGGAAGCCATAGTAGTAGTTTGGCGACCAGAAGCCGGCAAGCAGATTTGGCTCATAGATGGAAAGCTCTTTCTTTTGTTCGAAAGCATTCAGGGAATATACATCAAGGAGAATAGAACCATTCGGCATCAGCAACTTATAAAATTTCTCCAGCATTTTTTTTCTTTGTGCAGGACTAAGAGCGCAAAAGTCGCACATGATCATCAGGATGAGGTCATACTGTTCGTCTGTTTTGAACTCCAGGTAGTCCTGGTGAACGTAACGGATTGAAAGTCCTTTGTCCATCGCTGAATGTCGAGCATACCGAATGGACCTTCTAGAAAAATCTATCCCCGTCACCCTGGCTTGTTTTAGGGCGAGTCTCTCGGCGTAAAGACCGGGGCCACATCCGAAATCGGCGATTCTTGTCGCAGCGCTGATATTGAATTGGGCGACAATCCATCCAACGGATTGGTCAATGAAACTTGCCTTGCGTGAAGATACATCAATATTTGCATCCAGATGGAAGGAAAACATCTGCTGAGAAGTATGTTCATCGTCCCAGAGCTCTCTTGCCGTATAGGATTCAAACAGGCCGGAACGCTTGTTTATCTTTTCAAGTTGCTCGAACATGTTGTCCAATCTTCTTGATCCTTGTCGTTAATACACAGAACATTTAATATACCGGCCAATCTTTTTCCGATATTGCGAGAAATCCTACTTTATTCCATAAAAAAAGTAATAACATTAGAAAACCGATATTATTAAACTTTTACCATCGGGTATTTTGTGGTAATCAGGATAAAATGCCCGGCAGGTATATCAAAGAAAATTCGTCCAATGTATATAAAACCAGAATTAACAAGTACCGTTTGAAACAGTGCATATCATTTAAAAATACAAATGTTCTCTTTCAGGAAGCTAACGATACCCTCGATCATCAGAAAAATCAGCTTCCAAACTATGCAGGTTTCGATCGCAATTCAGCGATATGAAATAAATTTTCCTTTGTCGCTTTGTATTTGGAGCCAATGTCCGGCGACTTCCATTTTTTCTGTTCTCGATTACGAGCATTACTGGTTCAAAGCTACTAGCCAACAACCGGTAGAAATGAAATGGCAATACATCCTGTATTTCGGTTTTGCGATGTCGCGCACCTTCCCCTTGTCAAACATGAAATCCAGTTTATCAATGAAGTGGCAGGCGGCGCTTAAGGACGGTCATACATTGTGAATTCCGGATACCAAAAAAGATCAATGACTGCGGACAGCGCCATAGGAACGGTGATTTTTTGCAAGGGGAGCAATGCGTCCCGTTCCGGGATGGGCGCCCGGGCATTGCATGAGACATCGGTGTCAGTGCTTGGCCATGAGGTGGAGGACGGCCTTCTCCAGACCGTCCAGGGTCAGCTCGAACATGGGAAAGACCTGGCGGACGATGCCGATAGTCCAGGTCAACTCCCACTCCTCCTGGCGGACGGGGTTGAGCCACACGGCGTGACGGAAGGTCCGGGCGAGGAACTTGAGTCGGTCGATGCTTGCCCCCGTGGCCTTCTGGTCCACGTAGATGGCGCCGTTGCCGTGGATGAGTTCGTAGGGGGCCATGCTGGCGTCGCCGACGATGATGAGGCGCGTCTCCGGATCGCGGCGGATAAACTCCTCCACCGGCTCGGGCTTGAAATACCGCCGGGGGTCCGCCCAGACGCGGCTGTAGATCGTGTTGTGGAAAAAGAAGATCTTCAGATCCTTGAACTGGGAACGGGCGTAGTGAAACAGGGTCTGAACGATACTTACGTAAGGATCCATGGACCAGCCGCCGTTATCGATCATGAGGATGATCTTCAGGCGGTCCGTGAGACGCCGGTCAAAGACGATCTCGATCTCCCCGGCATTGCGCATGGTTTGGGCGATGGTCTTGTCGATGTTGACGATGTCCCGGGGGCCCGTGGGGGTCATGCGGCGGAGGCGCTTCAGGGCCTCGGCCATCTGGTGCTCCGTAAGGGGGCCGTCCTGGGAATAATCACGGTAGCGGCGCTCCAGGGCCACCTTGACGGCGGACTTGTTCCGGGACTGGCCGCCGACGCGCATCCCGCCGGGATGATGCCCTGAATGACCCACGGGCGATGTCCCCCGGGTGCCGATCCACCGGTTGCCGCCGTGATGGGCCTCCGTCTGTTCCTTCAGGCGGTCGAGGAAATACTTGATCAGTTCCTCGGGGGTCATCCCCTGGAGCTTTTCCTCGTCCACCCCCAAGGCCCGGGCGATCTCGCCGGGGTCTTTCAGCCATTCGTCGAGGAGGGCCCGGGCGATCTCCGTCAGCTCCACCGCCGTGGGTTCCTGGAGTTCCATGCCCCGAAAATGATGGGCAAAGATCCGGTCATAGCCGTCGAAATACCGCTCGCTCTTCACGAGGATGGCCCGGGCCGCCGTGTAGAAATCTTCCAGGGAATGAATCAGCCCCAAATTCAAGGCCTTGTGGAGCCGGAGAAAGGAAGTCGGCGTCACGGGAATACCCCGGTCGCGCAGGGTGTAGAAAAAATCTATGAACATTTATGGTGATTTCCCCATCAACAAACTTATGCTGGCCGCAACACCCCTTCCCCCGGCAAGGGGGGAAGGCAAGGAGGGGAGGTGGTTGCCCTGATAACGCGCCTTCGGCCTTACATCTGCCCCCGGCCCAACTGCTGCACCGCCTGAAAAAGATCGGCACTTTTCTTGAAAAGGATGCCGAGATAGGGGATCCGGCCCTGCTGGAGGAGCTGGGGACGGAAATCGGGATCGCTCTTCAGGGCCCTAAGCCAATTGATCAGCTCCCGGGTGGCCGGCTTCTTCTCGATGCCCCGGAGCTCCCGGAGGCGGTAGAAGGTCTTGACGCAGGTCCCGAGGAGCTCCTCGTCGAGCTTGGGAAAATGGACGGCGAGGATGAGGCGCATCATGTCCGGATCGGGAAAGGCGATGTGGTGGAAGTTACAGCGCCCCAGGAAGGGATCGGAGAGGTCCTTCTTGGCGTTGGAGGTGATGACGATCACCGGGCGGTGCCGTGCGGTGATGGTCTTGTCGATCTCGATGATGTCGAATTGCATCTGATCGAGAACGTCCAGCATGTCGTCCTGAAAGTCCGTGTCGGCCTTGTCGATCTCGTCGATGAGGAGCACAGTCCGGGTATCGGAGACGAAGGCCTGGCCGATTTTGCCCATTCGGATATAGGCCTCGATATCGCTCACGTCCCGTTTGGAGTCGCCGAAACGGCTGTCGTTGAGACGGGTGAGGGTGTCGTATTGGTAGAGGGCCTCGACGAGTTTCATGCTCGATTTCACGTTGAGGACGATGAGCGGCATGCCCATACTCTCGGCGATGGCGTGGGCCAGCATGGTCTTGCCGGTGCCCGGCTCCCCCTTGAGAAGCAGTGGCATCTCCAGGGCCATGGAGACATTGACTATTTTTGCCAGTTCGTCGTCGAGGATGTATTTGGACGCCCCGCGAAAGGACGCGGGCCTGGTTGCTTTGGTCATAAACGGTTACTCCTTGGAACGATTAATATTTGCCCCACTCCTTAGACAATCTCCATGAAAAATGCCACCATTTTTTCTCACGGCAGGAGATAGGCGGCGATCAGGGCCAGACCGGTAAGGGTGTGGACCTTGATCATGGCCAGGTTGGCGGGGGCCAGGCGCAGCGGGTCGTGGCGGTGGCGGATGAGGATGTTAAGGGAACGCCAGGCCCAGGGCAGGCTGAGCCAGATCAGGAGGGTCAAGGGGGTGAAGATCCCGAGTCCGATCCCCAGGGGCGGGATCAGATAGGCCAAGAGGAGGCCGCCCGTGTAAAGCGCCACGGCGACGTCCCGGCCCAGGAGGACCACGAGGTTGTTCTTCCCGCCTTCCCGATCGGCGTCGTAGTCGGGGATCTCATTGATGACGATCATGGACCACATCATCAACCCCAGGACGAGGGAAATCAGCAGCGGTTCCCAGGCCAGGCGTCCGGCCTGGACGAAATAGGCGCCCATCACGATCACCGGGCCGAAGTTGATAAGGAGTCCCAGCTCCCCGAAACCCCGATAGCCGAATTTAATCGGCGGCATGGTATAGAAGACGGAGGAGGCCATGCCGAAGAGGCCCAGAAACAACACGGTCCAGCCGCGGCGATAGGTGAGGAAAAGACCGCTGAGGATTGTGGCGGCAAAACAAAGCGCCGCCGCGGCCTGCATCTCCCGCGCCGTGAGCAATCCGTCGGTCAGGACGCCGCTCCCGCCGGTGAAGGGGTTCTTCTCGTGGGATTTCTTCAGATCGATGTTGTGGCGATAATCGAAGACGTCGTCGATCATATTCAGGCCCAGGTGGTTGACGGCAACCCCGGCGAGTGTCAGGATGAAATCCGGGAACCTGACCGCGTAACCCTGGGACCAGGCAACGGCCGCGCCGAGAACCCCCGGCAGGACGCTGGGGAGGACAAAGTGGAGGCGAAGGGCCCTTATCCAGACCTGCCCGCGGTTGAGGGGCTGGCGGTTGCGGTGGGGGATGGGTAGGGGCATTTTCATGTCAACATCTTCGTTCCCGCCGGTTATCCGTTTATCGCCGGGGGAAACTGCACTGGATTATGTAATTAAGATACAAGTTTATTATTTGAATCAGTATAGGGAAAGGGCGTTGGGGAGTCAAGGCAAAAGGGGGACAGGGTAGCGCTTCTACCCGTTCTTTCCGAAACTGGACCGTTGATAATATAAGCCGGAACTGATATAAATATTACCAGCGGCATGAAGGGAGGATGTCTCGAACGATCATTCGGGCGGATGTTCATCGGGCCGTAAAACGTGATGACATTGTAAAAAAGTAAAAAAAGGTCATTCCCTGTCCGATGCGGAGGTGCTTATGGACGCCCTGGCCCTGAGCCGGATCCAGTTCGCCGTGACGGCGATGTTTCATTTTCTCTTCGTACCCCTCACCCTGGGCCTTTCCATCCTCGTGGCCTACATGGAGAGCCGCTACGTGGGCACCCGGGACGAGATGTATCTGGGGATGACGAAGTTTTGGGGCAAGCTCTTCCTCATCAACTTCGCCCTGGGGGTGGCGACGGGTCTTTCCCTCCAGTTCCAACTGGGCATGAACTGGGCGGAGTATGCACGCTACGTCGGCGATATCTTCGCCGTGCCGCTGGCCATCGAGGCGCTGCTTGCCTTTTTCCTCGAGGCGACCTTCATCGGCCTGTGGGTGTTTGGGTGGAATAAGGTATCCCCCCGCCTCCACGCCCTGTCCATCTGGATCGTCGCCATCGCGACGAATATGTCGGCCCTCTGGATCCTCCTCGCCAACGGCTGGATGCAGCACCCCGTGGGCTTCGCCATCCGGAACAATCGCGCCGAACTGGTCGATTTCATGGCAATCCTCACCAGCGGCTACGGGTGGTTGAAATTCTTCCATACCATCCTCGCCGGTTATGTCGTGGCGGCCTTTTTCGTCCTGGGGATCTCCGCCTGGCATATCCTCAGAAAGAACCATCTGCCCCTCTTCAAAAAATCCTTCCGGATCGCGGCGACCTTCGGCCTGGCAAGCTCACTCCTCATCGTCCTTGTCGGCGACTTCCACGGGGCCGAGGTGGGGAAGGCCCAGCCGGCCAAACTGGCGGCTATGGAATCCCTCTGGGAGACCGAGCGGGGCGTGCCCTTTTACCTGCTTCTGGTCCCCGATCCGACCAACGAACGCAATGCCGTGGAACTGCTCGGCATCCCCAAGATGGTGAGCTTCCTGGCCTTCAAGGATTTCAACGCCGAAGTGAAGGGCCTCAAGGCCTTTCCCAAGGAGGAGCGGCCGCCGGTGTGGGAGACCTTCCTGGGATTCCGCCTCATGGTGGCCCTGGGGGGGCTCTTCATCCTGCTGAGCGCCCTGGCCTTCTTCCTGTCCCGGAAGGAGGCGCTGGAAAGACAACCCCTCTTGCTCAAGGCGCTGATTCTGGCCCTGCCGCTGCCGTATCTGGCCGGGGAGCTGGGATGGATCGTCGCGGAGGTGGGGCGGCAGCCCTGGATCGTCTATGGGGTTTTAAAGACCTCGGAGGCCGTTTCCCGGGGCGTCTCGACGTTTCAGGCGGCGGTGTCTCTCGCCGGGTTCACCCTCCTTTACAGCATTCTCTGGGGGATAAACATCTATCTGCTGGCAAAATACGCCAGAAAAGGACCGGAGGTTTGAGCTGATGGATTATCAATCGCTGTGGTTTGCCCTCTGGGCGGTCCTCTGGGCCATATATTTCTTCCTGGACGGCTTCGATCTGGGCGTCGGCATCCTCCATCCCTTCCTGCCCCGCAACGACCTCGAAAAGCGCCTAGCCATGAACAGTATCGGCCCCGTTTGGGACGGCAACAAGGTCTGGCTGGTGACGGCAGCCGGGGTTACCTTTGCCGCCTTTCCCGCGGCCTTTGCCCTGATCTTCAGCGCCTTTTATCTGCCGTTGCTTTTGATCCTCTTCGGATTGATCGTCCGGGGCGCCGCTCTGGAATTCCGCGGCAAGAGCGATTCCCCCGCCTGGCGGCGCGGATGGGATATGGCCTTTTTTCTCGGGAGTCTGACTACGGCCTTTCTTTTCGGGGTCCTTTTCGGCAATATCTTTCAGGGACTGCCCCTGAACGCCCAGGGCTACCAGGGGGGCTTCTTTTCCCTGTTCAACCGCTACGGACTTTTGACCGGCGTCATGTTCGTCGTCATGCTCGGCGGTCACGGCGCCCTCTGGCTGGCCGTCAAGACCGGGGACGAACTGGGGGCGAGGGTGCGGCGATTCGCCATGAAGATCTGGGCGGTTCTGGTGGCGGCGACGGCGCTGTTCTTCGTGAACACCGCCTTCGTCACATCCATTTTTGCCAGTTATATCAATAATTATGTCCTGTTGCTCCTTCCCGCCGGGGTGGTGGCCTCCCTGTTGGGGATGGGCATGGCCATCATGAGCAAGAGGTTTCCCGCCGCCTTTTTCGCTTCCGGGGCCGCCGTCATCCTGATCGTCATGACAGGATTCGCCGGTCTTTATCCCCAACTGGTCCCGGCGCGTCCCGATGCCCTTTACAGCCTCACGATCTACAATGCCGCGGCCAGCGATTATACCCTCAGGATCCTCACCGTCGTCGCCGCGATCTTCGTCCCCGTGGTGGCGGTTTACCAATTCTGGGTTTACCGGATATTCCGCGGGCCCGTAACCGGGGAAGACCTCCGGGACGACAAGGAGGCCTACTGATCATGAAGGAGAATCTTCCATGACCCATCCGCGGCTTGTCGCGGCCATGAGCGATCCGGGATTCTATCCTCACCGTCCGGCGGGGGTGGAGATGGTGCAGACCCACATCTCCTATGTCTTCATCGCCGGCGATGAAGTTTACAAGGTGAAGAAGGCCGTGGATTTCGGATTCCTCGATTTTACCACCTTGGAAAAGCGCCGGCATTACTGCCACGAGGAGCTGCGCCTGAACCGGCGGCTGGCCCCGGAGACCTATCTGGAGGTGGCGACGATCCGGGAAGAGGGTCGGGACGGCCGTCTGGTCCTGGGGGCCGACGGCGGCGCCGGGGGACGGGTGGTGGATTACGCCGTCCGGATGCGCAAACTCCCGCCGGAGCGGATGTTGAAGCGCCTCATCGTCGCCCGGGACTTCGACCCGGCGGTTTTCACGGCGATTGCGGATAAGCTTGCCGCCTTCCACCGGCAGGCCGAAACGGGGGGCCGCATCGACGAGATCGGCTCTCCGGAGACGATCCGCCACAATCACGAAGAGAATTTCGCCCAGACGGAGAAATACATCGGCATGACCATTCCTGACTTTCAGTTCCGGTTCATCAGGAACTATATCTTCCGGTTTATGGAGGAAAACGCCGCCCTCCTGGCCAGACGGGTCCGGGAACACCGCATCCGCGACGGTCACGGCGATCTGCACCTGGAGCACATCGTCGTGGACCGCGAGATTGTCATTTTCGATTGCATCGAATTCAACGAGCGTTTCCGCTACAGCGACGTGGCGGCGGAGGCGGCCTTTCTCGCCATGGATCTCGATTACAACGGCTATGAGGACCACGCCGACCGCTTTGTGACGGATTACGCCCGCCTGGCCGGGGACGGGGAACTCCTGGGGCTGATCAATTTCTACAAGTGCTATTACGCCTATGTCCGGGGCAAGGTGGTAAGCTTCCGGTTGGACGATCCCGCCATCGACGTCCGGGGAAAGGAAGAGGCGCGGCAGCTCGCCGTGCGCTATTTCGATCTGGCCTACACCTACGCGGCCCGCCTGGAACAACCGGCGCTGATCCTCATCACCGGGCTGATGGGGACGGGGAAGAGCGTCCTGGCCTCCCTGGCGGCGCCCCGCCTGGGGGCGGCGGTGATCCGCACCGATGTCCTCCGCAAGGAACTCCTGAACCTGGCGCCCACGGACCGGCATCATGTGGAATTCGGACAGGGGATTTACGGGGAAGACATTTCGGAGCAGACTTACGCCGCCGCCCATGAACGGGCGGCGGAACTGCTGCAATCAGGGCGGCCCGTCATCATCGACGCCTCCTACAAACGGGCCCGCCAGCGTAACGACGCCATGGCGCTGGCCAGGCGGCTCGGGGTTCCCTTCCTGCTGGTCGAATGCGTCTGCCCCGACGAGGCGGTCCGGGAAAGGCTGGAGCGGCGGGCGCGGGACCCGCGGGAGGCCTCGGATGGCCGATGGGAGATCTACGCCGCCCAGAAAGGAGACTATGACCGGGAGGACGGCCTGCCGGAGGACAACCGGCTTACTGTTGATTCCTCCCGGCCCCCGGAGACATGTCTGCACCGGACACTGGCCCGGCTCCGGAGCTGATCCCCTTCGACGAAGCCTTTTTCTGCTCCGCCTTCAAGATGCGTTTCTGCGTTTCGGCGATATAGGCTTTGGCCTTGTAGTCGAGACCAATGTGGGGGTAGATTTTGGCCACGGTCTGAAAACGCTTCAAGGCCGCCTCGTATTTTCCCTGTTTGAAGTAAAACTCACCGATATAAAACTCCCGTTCCGCCAACTGCTGGCGGCATTCCCGGAGCTTCTGCTCTGCCAGGAAGGCGAACTTGCTGCTCGGGTAGCGGGCTATGACGCGTTCGAACTCCCGGGCGGCCTTGACGGTTTCGGACTGGTCCCGATCGATGGAGGACATCTGTTTGTAGTGGCACATACCGATCTGATAGATGACGTAGGGGTTGTTTTCGTTGGTTGGGTGAAGACTTACGAAGTCCGTATAGGCCAGTTCCGCTTCCGCGAATTCATCGTCGGAAAAATGGGCGTCCCCGATGCCGATTTCCGCCTGCAGGGCCAGAGGGTGCAGGGGGTTCTCCTCCTTGAGGCGGGTGAAGTACTCCACGGCCCGCTTGTACCGACCGTCCTGGTAAGCCGCCACGCCCGCCGAATACAAGGCTTCCGGGGTGCCTTTGGCCATCTGCTTGCGCGACCACAAGTCTTTCCACCAGGCGCACCCGCCGACGCTGACCGTCAGGATGAAAAGGAGGATCAGCAGGGCCTGTCTGCGTATGTTAGCGTTTTTGATCATAAGCCTTTCTTCGCGAAGGCCTCGAGCTTGTCCTTGGGAACGAGGCCGATGAGGGTGTCCAGCAACTTGCCGTCCTTGAACAGCATCAGGGTCGGGATGCTCCGGACGCCGTACTTTTCCGCCGTGCGGGGACTTTCATCGATGTTCAGCTTGGCTACCTTAACCCGGCCTTTGTACTCGGCGGCCAGATCTTCCACCATGGGACCGAGGGCCCGGCACGGCCCGCACCACGGGGCCCAGAAATCCACGATGGACGGAATATCGGAGTTGACGACCTCCTGATCGAAATCGCCGTCGCCCACATGTTTGACCTCTTCTGCCATGAGGTATCCTCCTTTTGTCGCGTTACTTTGTTGACGACTTCAAGTTATGACACATCCCCGGATATGTCAAATCGAAATTTTCCGCCCCCGCCGCGCCGCCGTCCACACCGGCCGGGGCGGGATGCCCCCGCGCCCTTGGCCCGCCGGTCCGGGGGGGGGCGAAAGCGGTGATAAATGCCGTCCGAATTGTGTGGAGAATCCGTGCTTGCGCGTTTTGACTAGTGGCGATTAATCTGTTATAAGGCAAAGCACTTTTCCATTCACTGCGAGGTTGACCGCCATGGAACGACTGGGAATCATCTCCGGGACCATTGCCCTCCGGGAGAAGGGGATCCTCGCCGACCCCGAGGAAAGATGGATCGACACGGACTGGGGGCGGGCTTTTGTCCTTGTCACCGAGGATATCGCCTTCCTCCCCCGCCACGGGGGCGACCCCCGGCGCTATGTCCCGCCCCATCGCGTCGATCATCCCGCGAACTTAGCCGCCTTGAAGAGCCTGGGGGTCCGGGAGGTAATCGGGATCAATTCCACGGGTTCCCTCAAACAGGCCCTGCCGCCCGGGGTCCTGGTCGTTCCCGACGATTTCATCATGCTCCATCCCGGACCCTCGGTACATTCCACGCCTGCCGCCCACGTCACGCCGGACCTGAGCGAGGAAGTACGGAGAAAGTGGCTGGCCGCCGCCGCCGATTGCGGGATTGCCGCCGTCGATGGGGGGGTTTACTGGCAGACCGCGGGCCCGCGTTTTGAAACGAAGGCGGAGATCAGACTCATGTCCCGGGCCGCCGATCTGGTGGGCATGACCATGGCCGCCGAGGCCATCGTCGCCCGGGAGCTGGAAATGGACTATGCCTCTTTGTGTTCCGTGGACAACTATGCCCATGGGCTGGTGGATAGGGAACTGACGATGGAGCAGGTCCTTCAGTGCGCCCGGAGGAACGGCGATACCATCGCGGGAATCGTCAAATGCTATGTGGAAAGGAGGAATAGATGAAGTTTTCGAAAAAGGGGGATGGAGGGGAAACGAGTCTCCTCGGCGGGCAGCGGGTACCGAAATACGATCCCAGACCGGAGGCTTACGGCGTCCTGGACGAGGCGAGCTCGGCCCTCGGGGTGGCCAGGGCCATGACCGATGACCGGCGGATTGGGGAGATCATCCTCGGCGTGCAGAAAGACCTGCTGACCATGGGGGCGGAGCTGTCCAGCCTGCCCGGGGACATCCCGAAGCTCGGGGTGCGCATCGGTGCCGCCGACGCCCAGCGTCTCGAAGATCTCATCGATGAACTCCAGCAGGTGGTCAAACTGAAAAAAGAATTCATCTACCCCGGGGATAAGGTGGTCGCCGCCCAGATCGACGTCGGCCGGACGATCGTTCGCCGAGCGGAACGAAAGGTGGCCCTCCTCAAACGGGAGGGCCTGGTGGACAATCCCCACATCCATGAGTATCTGAACCGCCTGGCCGACATGCTCTTCGTTCTGGCCCGGTACGACGAACAGCGGGGAAAGGTTTAAAAGGCCCCCAACTGGCAGGGTTTGATCTTTATCCGCAGGGCCTCGCAGGCCGCCGCCACCTTTTTGCGCCCGATTTTCATCCGGGCGGCGATATCCCAGGCGGCTTTACAGGGGAGACGGCCGCCCGCCAGGGCTTCCCGGATCGCCGCCGCCAGCGCCGGCGCCACAGCGACGGCGGGCGCCACGGCCTTGCTCGCCGGCTCATAACCGAAGAGCCCCAACTGGCACTTGCCGATTCGCACCTCCAGCAGGTCCAGCGCCACCCCGATTTCGGCGAGATCCACCTGCTGCTGTCCGGCGATACGCTCCGCCTGGGCGCAGCTCAACTCGTTGTTCCGCTTGCGGTTCCGGACGGCCTCCGTGATGGCCGGCGCCACCTGGCGGTCCGGCGGATGTTTCATCCGGAAGGAGCCGGTCTCTTTTCTCGTCATCTTGGTATGCCTCCCTCAGTATTTCATGTAATGGAAAGGTTCCACCGCCGCCAGCGCCTCGGCGTCCAGGGTCTTGAACCCCTTCTTTTCGATGATCTTGACGGCCCGTTCCGGGTCGTCCACATCCACGACAAAAACGGCGCTGACCCGGTTTTCCAGGACGAAGCCATAGGCGTTGTTGACGTTGATGCCTTCCTTGGCCATGAGTTGGGCCAACCTGTCCAGACCGCCGGGACGGTCGTCCAGGAGGACGGCGAGAACCGGGCGGATCTTGACGAGCATCCCCGCCTTGGTCAGGGCGGCCAGGGCCTTTTCCGGATCGTCCACGATGAGATGGATCACCCCGAAGGTATCGGAGGTGGAAATGGCCGTCGCCCGGATGTTGATCTTTCCCTTGGCGAGGATTTCCGTCACGGCGGCGAGCTTGCCCGGCTTATTCTCCGCGAAAATGGATAACTGACTGGCGATCATATTTCTCCTCCCTGGTCAATCTTGACGACATCGTAAAAAGTCCATATGCGGCGTTGCGCTTCATCCTTCGTCACTGCGACGTACGCACAAGTACGCCTCATTCCTCAGGATTCGCGCGCCTTGCCTCTGGAGCTTTTTACTTCGTCGTCTCCATCATGACTTTTTACGAATTCATCAATCTTTACGGTTGTCAATCACCCTTTTGGCCTTCCCCTCGGACTGGGGCAGGCTCTCCGGCGTCACCAGATCCACCTTGGGGGTGATGAGGATGTCGCTTTTGAGCTCTTCAACGATGCGTTTCCGCAACTGTTCGAGATGCTTCAAATCGCCGTCGAAAAACTGCCTTTCCACTTCCACCTTTACGGTCATGTGGTCGTTGAATCCCTCCCGATCCAGGATGATGAGGAAATTCTTGCCCACGCCGGGGATTTCCATGAGCTTCTTTTCGATCTGGATGGGGAAGATGTTGACCCCCTTGAGGATCATCATGTCGTCCGTACGCCCCTTGATCCGTTCGATCCGCCGGTGGGTCCGCCCGCAGGGGCAATCCCCGGGGATGATGCGGGTGAGGTCCTTGGTCCGGTAGCGGAGGATCGGCATGCCCTCCCGGCGGAGGGTGGTCAGCACCAACTCCCCCTCCTCGCCGTCCGGGACGGGCTGGAGAGTCGCCGGATCAAGGATCTCCGCGATAAAGTTGTCTTCCCAGATGTGGAGGCCGTTCTGAACGGGACACTCGAAGGCCACGCCGGGGCCGTTCATCTCCGAGAGGCCGTAGGAATTGTAGGCCTTGAAGCCGTAGAGGGCTTCGATCTTCTGGCGCATCTTTTCCGAATGGGGCTCGGCGCCCACATAGGCGATGCGGATCTTGGTATCCTTTGGGTCCATCCGGAGTTCCTCGAACACCGTGGAGAGGTGGAGGGCGTAGCTGGGGATGATGTGAATGACCGTCGTCTCGAAGTCCTTGAGGAGCTGGATCTGACGCTTGCTGTTTCCGGCCCCGGCGGGGATGACGAGGGCCCCGATCCGCTCCGCGCCGTAATGGAAGCCCAGACCGCCGGTAAACAGGCCGTAGGTCATCATGTTCTGGAAGACGTCGCTCTTACGCATCCCCGACATGTACATGCATCGGGCCAGCAGATTGGTCCATTCGCTCAGGTCCCCCGCGGTATGGAAGATTACCGTCGCCCGTCCCGTCGTCCCCGAAGAGGAATGCATGCGCACCAGTTCGTCCCTGGGAACCGCCACGAATCCGTATGGCCAGTGCGCCCGGAGATCGTCCTTGGTGGTGGGTGGTATTTTCGTCAGATCGGCGCGAGAGCGGACGTTTTCCGGCGCCAGGCCGATCTTCTTGAAAAGCTCGCCGTAATAGAAGGATTTGGCCGCCCATGCGAGGGTGTGCCGCAGATTCTCCAGTTGCAGCACCGCCAAATTGTCCCTGCTGATCGTCTCGATATCTTTTTCCCAGTACATCGTTTGCCTCCCCGTCCCGGCGCCTTCCGAACCTGCTGCGCACCGCTGGTTTCAGGCGCTGGTGGCCGTAATTTTTATGTACTTTCTCCCTACCCCGTGTGGAAAATTTTATCAAGGCAATATTGACGATGTCGATCCTTGCCTTGACATCACGGTGGCTTTCCCATATCCTTCCTCGTGCCTCGGCGTTCATGGGGGCGTCAATACAAATTCTTCAGGAGGGTGGCTTATGTCGAAAGAAATGCGCGGGATGGTGATGATGTTGCTGGTGCTGTCGGTGTCGTTCATGTTCTTCGTCGGATGCGCGAAACCGCCGACCCAGGAGATGGGGAGCGCGGAAAAAGCGCTTACGGAGGCGAAGGCGAAAGAGGCCGATCTGTATGCCGCCGATCTCTTCAAAAAGGCGGAGGACGCCTTGAAAAAGGCCAAGGACTACGTTGCCCAGAAGAGTTACAAGGAGGCGAAGGCGGCGGCGGAAGAGGCGGCCCAGACGGCGGGGCAGGCCCTGGCGGCCATCGAGGGGAACAAGGCCAAGATGAAACAGGAAGCCACGCAGATGATAGAAGAAGCGGAGAAGTCCCTGGCGGAGATCAAGGCGTTGACCGCAGCGGCGATCAAAAAGAAGCTCCCGATCAACCGGGAGGAGCTGCAGGGGATGATCGGCAAGGCCGAAGTGGATCTGGTCGGCGTCAAGAATACGCTTCAGGAGCAGAAGATCCGTCCGGCCTATGATCAGGTCAAGGCCATCCTGGCGCAGCTCAAGGGCAAGATCGGGGAAATCGCCACCCAACTCGGACTGCCCGCCCCTGGCGCGGCGGCGGCCCCCGGTGCGGCTCCGGCGGTACCGGCAGCCCCGGCAGCGAAAAAATAGCGGGTTTTTCAAGCGGGCATCGAAATTGAATTTGGATTGAATTTGGTTCCGTAAGTGTTTTTCCTCCCGTTGCCGGGAGGGCCGGGCCGGGGCGGGCGTGACCGCTTGTCGATGCCGAACAAAGGCCGCCTCCGTTCCGGCCCTCCCCGAAGGGGCCGGCGCCGACTCCGGGGGACGGAACCGGAAAGATGAACCTTGCCGTCTTCAGCCTGCCCTTCCATGCCGTCACGGGGGAACGGCGCTCCGGTTTGCCGCCACCATCACCCCGTGACGGCATGGCGATGGCGATATGCGTGGCCGCGGCTCAGACCATAACCCAGACGGCTTTATTCACCAGGGACCAACGTATGACTGGCATCATTCTCTCCGGGGGCAAGAATACCCGGATGGGCAGTAACAAGGCCTTTCTGAAGGTGGACGGCGAGCGGCTCATCGACCGCGCCGTCCGGATCTTCCGGGAAGTCTGCAATGAAATCATCCTGGTCACCAATGAACCCCAACTGTATCTCGATCAGGACGTCGCCATCGTGACGGACCTGGAAAAGGGCAAGGGACCGCTCATGGGGATCTATACCGGCCTTTTCTGGGCCGCCTCCGAGACCGCGTTCGTTGCCGCCTGCGACATGCCCTTCCTCAGCGCCCCGTTCATCCGCTATCTCCGGGATCAGAGCGGCGGTGATGTGGATATCGTCGTCCCCGAAACCGCCGACGGCCTCCAGCCCCTCCACGCCGTCTATTCCCGGCGCTGCCTGCCGGCGATCAAGGCCCGCCTGGACCGGGACCGTCTGAAAGTCACGGAGTTCTACCGGGGGATGAAGGTCCGGACCGTCTCCGCGGAAACCATCCGGAGGTTCGACCCCCACGGCCGGATGTTCCTCAACGTCAATACCGTCGAAGAGTTCGCCAATCTCCGCCAAAGTGAACAGCCCTCATAGACGCCACTCCGGCGCCCCGGCGTACCGGGCGGTGTGGCTCCCGGGTCGTTTTCGATACCGGGGGCTTTCGATCCTTTAAAGCCGCACCGTCGGGGCCGGTTCGGGGCGATCGATGCAGCTTAGGGCCGGACCGCCCGTCTGCCGTTTTCACATGGAAAATGCATTCCTACCATGGAAAGGGACACCGTCCTGGTCGTTTCAGCCATTCTTTTCCGGGCGGCGAACTTCCGTGCCAACGTCAAAATCTGTTAGACTTTGAGCGATGACTGTGTTAGTAAGCCCGGCATTATTATAAAAGGAGGAATGTTTAACAATGGCAGAACAGAAAACCTTCAACAGGTGGCTGGTCGTGGTCGGCGCGATGCTGATCCAGGTCAGCCTCGGCGCCGTCTATATCTACAGCGTCTTCAAGCCCGCTCTGAGCGCGAAATTTCCCACTTGGAGCCCCACCGACCTCGCCCTTCCCTCACAGCTTATCTTGGCCTTTTTCGCCATCGGCGTCATCTTCGCCGGCAAGATCCAGGACAAGATCGGCCCCCGGACGGTGGCCACGGTGGGCGGCGCCATGCTGGGCGTCGGCCTCATCATCGCCTCCTTCGCTTCGGACCTCATGATGTTCACCATCGCCTTCAGCGTCATCGGCGGTCTGGGGATCGGCGCGGCTTATGTGTGTCCCATCGCCACCTGTGTGAAATGGTTTCCCGACAAGCGCGGGATGATCACCGGTCTCGCCGTGGCCGGCTTCGGCGCCGGCGCCCTGGTCTTCACCCCCATCGCCAAGGCCTTCATCGCCTCTTCCGGCATCATGTCCACCTTCATGTATCTGGGCATCATCTTCCTCGTAGCCGTCGTGGCGGGCGCCCAGCTCATGGTCGTACCCCCGGCGGGTTACAAGCCTGAAGGCTGGAATCCCCCGGCCCCGGCCGCCAACGCCGGCGGCGCCAAGGCGGCGGGCGGCGACTTCACCACCATGGAGATGCTCAAGACCCCGCAGTTCTACTTCCTCTGGATCACCTATTTCGCCGGTTGTATGGCGGGCCTCATGATCATCATGAACATCACCAACATGTGGCAGTCCCCCTCCATGATCGAACTTGCTAAGACCATGCCCACGGTCACCAAAGACGCCTTCAGCACCGTCGCGAATCAGGGCGCCACGGCCGTCATGGTCGTGGCCATCCTAAATGCCGCAGGACGTCTGGTCTGGGGACAGGTTTCCGACGTCATCGGCCGCAAGATGACCCTCATCATCATCTTCGCCTATGCCGGGGTGATCATGCTGCTCCTCAACACCTTCACCTCCTACATGATGTTCCTCGTGGGTGTCTGCTCCGTCGGTTTCTGCTTCGGCGGTTTCCTGGGCCTCTATCCGGCCGTGACGGCGGACTACTTCGGTACGAAGAACGTGGGGGCCAACTACGGCCTCATGTTTGCCGCCTACGGCGTCGGCGGTCTCATCGGTCCCTGGCTGGCCCCGAAGCTCATGACCATCGTGGGGCAGATCCCCTACGAGGCCATGGACAAGGGCGCCCTGATTATCAAACAGTTCGCCGCGGGGAACTACGTGACTTCCTTCATGATCTCCGGTGTCATGTGCCTGGCCTCCATCGGCATTGTCTGGATGCTCAAGCCGCCGACGAAGTGAGGGCGTAACGGCGTACAAGCGGTTTAACCGTATTTGACGGATATTCCCCCGCCGCCCCCCCCTCCCCGGCATGGGGACGGAAGGAGTGGGGGGGCTGAAGAGGGCCGACGCCTTGCCGGTCCCGGGCAGTTGACGATAGAATAGACGCATCGGAAGGGCCGTCCCGACGGAAACGGGACGGCCCTTTTTTTCAGGGGCGTGGTGGCGAGGAGGGCTACCGAGAATCAGCCGGTCGCATCCGCCGGGGCCGCTGCGGGTACGGCGGCCTTCCGGCGCCGGGGGCGGCGTCTCCGGCTCCTTTTCTTTGTATGGTTGCTTCCCCGGCCGGGGCATCGGCATCGGAACATATCAAATATCACCTTCTATCAAACGGTTTTTGCCAGAATATACATAGCCGGAACCGTTTCGCACATACCCCAGCAGGGTAACCCCATATTTAGCGGCAAGGTTGACCGCCGCCGCCGTGGGCGTGGAGCGGGAGACGAGTACGGGGACGCCGAGCCGGATGACCTTGGTTATGATCTCGGAAGAAACCCGCCCGCTGACAAAAAACACACTGTCCCTCACCAGTTGCATTTTATCGTTCGTGAGGAGGATGCCGGTGATCTTATCGAAACAGTTATGTCGGCCGATATCCTCAATGAAGACGCCAAAGGAGTGATGATGAAATAAGACGCTGTGGACCCCGCCCACCCTCCGGTAAACCACGGACTGCCGCTCGAATCTCTTCATGGAAAGTAGGATGTGGGAGAGTGAGTACCTCCTCTGGCAGTCGATGGTTTGATACTTTTCGTTTTTTATGGGATTGATGTAGGTGAAGCACTTACCGCATCCCGAAGTTACACTGCGCAGACTTTCCGACTTTTCGACGGATTTGCCGGGAACCAGTTCGATTATTACCGCGAAGAGACGGTCATTGTAGGTCAGGGAGGCCACATCGGCCATTGTGTCGATCACACCCTCACTGTAGAGGAATCCCACCGCCAGTTCTGGTGCGAATTGGTTGAGGCAGAGAAGGGAAGCGTATTCAGTGCCGTTGATGAATATTTTCAGTGATATTTCACCGATGACGCTCTTTTCCATGTCCGCCAGCCGCACGACCCCGCCGGTGCTATTGATCTCCTGGACGGGGAATGTTTCGTATAGCCTTTCGTCCACACTCATCAGATCCCTGCTCCATGTTCATAAAGCTCCTGATGGGTCTGGGCTTGAGAGATGTGACTGTAGGGCGGGACGCTCTCCACCAGCCAGACGTTGCCGCCGATGACTGATCCGCGACCAATGGTGACCCGACCGAGGATCGTCGCTCCGGAGTAGATGATCACTTCGTCCTCCACTACGGGATGCCTTTCGACGCCTTTGATCGGTTTCCCCTCCGCATCCAGTTTGAAGCTTTTCGCTCCCAGCGTCACCCCCTGGTAGATCCGGACCCGGTCGCCGATAATGCATGTTTCGCCGATTACGACCCCGGTGCCGTGGTCGATGAAAAAATACCGGCCGATCGTCGCCCCCGGGTGGATATCGATCCCCGTGATGCCGTGGGCGTATTCCGTGATCATCCGGGAGATGAGGGGAACCTCCAGAAGCCGCAGTTCATGGGCCAGGCGGTAATTGGTGATCGCCTGCAACCCGGGGTAGCAGAAGATCACCTCATCGGGGCTGGCAGCCGCCGGGTCGCCCTCGAAGGCCGCCTGAACATCCGTGGCCAGGAGGCGCTGGATGGCTGGCAGCCGGGCAAAGAAGCGATTGACGATTTCAGCGGAACGCTCGTCGCAAAAAGGTAAGCAACCGTTTTCCCGGTCTTCCCGGCAGGAAAAGCAACGCCCCCGTTTTATCTGCTCTTCCAGAACCGGACGGATGCGGTCCAGCGTCGCGCCGACGTGAAAGTGGACGCTGCTGGCCTTGAGACCGGAGAATCCGAAATACCCGGGAAAAAGGACGGAGCGTAAGGCCTCGACGATCTCGATGATTATGTCCCGGGAGGGGAGGGGCTGTTCACGCTGATCCCGGCGCAGGGCCCCGGAAAATCCGTTGTTGGCAACGCATAGGGCATCCACGACCTCCGCCAGGTTTATTTCCTCTCCTGTCTTTGCCGGCAGTACATCATGATCAAATTTCATGATGATCCTTCCACCTCCCGGATAACCTCGATCCTATCACCGGCAAAAATGGTGCCGCCTTTGACCACACGAGCAAAGACCCCCTCTTTGGGCATGATGCAAGTCCCCACCTGGGCAAAGATGGCGCAGCCCTTGTGGCAGGCCTTACCGATCTGGGTGATCTCCAGGATGACCTCGGCGCCGGCCTGTAGTTGCGTTCCCGGCGGCAGGTAGTGCAGCGCCAAACCCGAGACGGTGAGATTCTCGGCAAAGTCTCCTGACCCCACCTCAATGCCAAGCTTCTTCATCTTTTCGATGCTGCTAACAGCAAGGAGGCTCACCTGACGGTTGATGCCCCCCTCGGCATGGGCGTCGCCGGCGAGCCCGAAATCCGTGATGAATACCCCCGCCGGCACCACCGTTTTGCGCGTCCCCTTCCGGTCACTCCGGCAAACCGCGATCACCATACCTTCCGTCATTGCATCTCCTCATTAACCGTCATGCCCGTTCCGGGCGCAACGAAAGATGAAAATATCCGGCTAGTTGTGGACATTTTCCTATAAATTCAATTAAATATATTTATTATCCGTGTCATGCCCCGATCGAGAGGAACGGGATCAGCCGTTGCCACGGGACCTATCCCTCCAGGAACCTCTCCGCCCTCTTTCCGGCCCTCGTTGTATCGAAGCAGTATGTTTCCAGACCCGGGACGATCATCCGCACCGTGGGCATGCCGATGTCTTCTCTTTGCAGATCGATGGCAATTACCCGCTCCAGACCGGCGGCCGAAAGCCTGGCGATCATTTCCTCGACATCCTCCCGGATGTCGTCGCTATAACCCCGATCAAGCTCGCTTAGACCTTTCCGGCGGTAGGCGTAAAAGCGGGGATCATCCTCGTATCCCTCTCCCTGGAGATACAGCGGGCTCGTATCGCACAGGCCGGAAAGCCCGAATTTCTGGAGAAATAGCGCCCTGGTCGTGGCGATCTCCAGCAGGGCCCGCACCAAGGCAACGCGGGGATCCAGATGGGCACCGAAACCGTCGATGGGAACCATCTCCCGGTACATCAGATCACGGGAGAAGGCGGCGATGACGGGAACGTCGATATCGGTAGTAAGATCCTTCGTCACGATTTCGATATCCGCCTTTTCAAACCGTTCCAGGACATCGATAATGAATTCATTCCCCGGTTCATTCTCCATAAACAGGGCATCATTATAGGCATGGGTGTATTTGGCGATGCTCCAGGCGTCTCTTTCGATAAGCTCCGCCAAACCGTGAATGACCGCTTCTTCATAGGTGTTCCCCGCCGCGATCCCGTTGGTGTGGGTGTTGAACAGAAACGTGCCGTGCTGCGGGAAGGGATGATAAACGGCGCAGGCGGGCACGAGGATCTCCTTGTCGCTTGCCAGGTCATGCCCCCATACCCATGATATTTCCTTTTCGTGGCTGTAATCGCCGCTCCGGGAGAGAATCATCTCCCGGGGATCAAGAATGTTGAACTTCTTTCCCAGGGCGGAAAAACTGCCCCACAGTAATTTTCCGCCGTATTCCTCCCGATATTCCGAGCAGTAGCGTTCTATGGCCTCCATGGTGATCGACACCTGGGCCTGAATGGGGGAAACGCCCTTGCCGGTGTGGCTGGTCTTCGAGCCGTCCGGCCTCATCCGGTCGCAGGTGAAAACGGAAATGCCGATCCGGTCCACCTCCGTGGCGTTTCGAAAAGACAGCATTCCCGCCGTATCCTTGACCTTTTCAACGAAGCAAAGGGTCGAATCCGGTGTCCGGGAGCGATGCGTTTCCAGGATATACACCTTGGGGCATGATTTGAGGGGTATCTTCGCCATATCGTCTTTCTCCTTTATATGAAAAAGTTCTCAGTATTTGAACACTTACATCACGGAATAGTATGGGCGTCACTCACTGAAGTCGAGCATCCGTTGGATGCCGGCCCGGGCCTTCTCGGCAACCTCCGGAGGCACGACAATTTCATGTCCCATGTCCTCCAGCGCCCAGAGAATCTTTTCCTGCTGGATCAGCTTCATGTTCATACAGAGGGCAAACCTGGAGGCGGGGTAAAAGATCTTGCCGGGATTCTCCTTCCGCAAACGGTGGAGGATGCCCCGCTCCGTGGCCACGATGATCTCCCGGGCGGTGCTTTCCCTAACGTAACGACACATCCCTTCGGTAGAGGTGACGCAGTCGGCGAGCTGCCGCAATTCCGGGGGACACTCGGGATGGGCGATCACTACCGCCTCCGGGTGCAGCACCTTTTCTTCCCGGACATTCTCCGGCAGGATGCGGGCATGGGTGGGGCAGAAGCCCGGCCAGACGATGAAGGAGCGTCCCGTCTGGGCGGATACGTAATCGGCCAGGTACTTGTCGGGAACGAAGATGATCTCTGCCGCTTCCCGGAGGCCCTCCCGGACCATCCGGACGGCGTTGGCGGAGGTGCAGCACAGGTCGCACTCCGCCTTGACGGCGGCGGAGGTGTTGACGTAGCAGAGGACCTTGGCCCCGGGGTGCTCCGCCTTCAGGGCCCGGAGCTGGTCGGCATCGATCATGTCCGCCATGAGGCAACCCGCCGCCTTTTCCGGCAGGAGGACCGTCTTTTCAGGAGACAGGATCTTGGCCGTCTCCGCCATGAAATGGACGCCGCAAAAAACGATGACCTCCGCGTCCGTCTTGGACGCCTGGATGCTCAAGCCCAGGGAATCGCCCACGAAGTCGGCGATGTCCTGCACCGCGGGGATCTGGTAGTTGTGGGCGAGAATGACGGCATTCCTTTCCTTCTTCAGTTGCTGTATCCTCTCGGCTATGCTCATTGGTCGCTCCTTATCCTTCCTTATCTATTAGCTGATAGCCCCGCGAATTATCCCCCCGCCGACAACGAGATCGCCGTCATATACGACCACCGATTGCCCCGGGGTGACGGCCTCCTGGGGGGTATCGAAGTGGATGGCGGCCCTTTCCTTTTTCCAGGCGATGCGGCAGGGCGCCGCCCGGTGGGCGTAGCGGATCTTGGCCGTCGCCCGGTCGGGCGGCCGTTCCACGAGGAGATTGAGATGCTCCGCGATGAGGCCCATTGCCCGGACCTCTTCCTTTTCCCCGACGAGCAGGCGGTTGCCGGGGACATCCAGGGCCAGGACGTAAAGGGGAACCCGGTGGCTGATCCCCAGGCCGCCCCGCTGGCCGACGGTATAGAACGGCAGCCCCCGATGGCGTCCGATAACCCGGCCGGTCCGGTCCACGATGTCACCGGCCGAAAAGCCTTCCGGCCGCCGGCGGTGCAGAAAAGAGGCCAGACCGTCGGCCGGGATAAAACAGATGTCCTGGCTGTCCGGTTTTTCCGCAATGGGCAGCCCGGCCCACCCGGCGAGTTTTCGCACCTCCGCCTTGCTGTACTCCGCCAGGGGGAAAAGGACCCGACGAAGCTCCTCCTTTCCCATGGCGTAGAGAAAATAGGTCTGATCCTTTTTTTCGTCCCGGGGTTTGCGCAGGAGGGAGTAAGTAGCGGTGTGCTCCACCCGGGCATAGTGACCCGTGGCCAGGCAATCGAAACCCAGGGCGCGTACCTTGTGCAGGAGGCTTCCAAACTTCAGGGAACGGTTGCACTCCACGCAGGGGTTGGGGGTTCGCCCCTGGAGGTAGGCACTGACGAAGGGTTGGATGACCATGCTGTCCAGTTCGTCTGCAAAATCGAGGACATAGTGAGGAATTGCCAGCTTTTGGCAGACCCGGCGGGCATCCTCAATCTCCTGGGGACCGCAGCATTTGCCGCGTTCCCCCTCCGCAACGGGAATGCCCAGGCACATGGTGACGCCGACAACGTCGTAACCCTGCTCCTTCAGAAGCCAGGCGGCGGTGGAGGAATCCACGCCGCCGCTCAGGGCCAGGGCGACCTTTTTGCTCATCACCCCTCCCGCCGTCTCTTCAGGTAATCGTCGATAGCCGCCTGGAGGGCATCCTCAGCCAATACGGAACAATGCATCTTGATCGGGGGAAGCCCTCCCAGGGCCTCCGCCACCGCCCGGTTGGAGATTTTCAGGGCCTCGGTGACGGTTTTGCCCTTGACGAGTTCCGTCACCATGGAAGAGGTGGCAATCGCCGCCCCGCAACCGAAGGTCTTGAATTTGGCATCGGTGATGATGTCGTTTTCCACCCGCAGATAGAGATTCATGATATCGCCGCAAACGGAGTTTCCCACCTTGCCGACGCCGTCGGCGTTTTCAATCACACCCACGTTGCGCGGATTGGCGAAATGATCCATTACCTTTTCACTGTATTGACTACCCATGATAACCTCACTATTTGTTTTGCTGATTGTATAGCGGCGACATGGCGCGCAGTCGCTGTACCACCGGGGGCAACACCGCCAGGAGGCGGTCGATGTCCGCCGCCGTTGTCGGCCGGCCCAGACTGAAGCGGAGGGAACCGTGAGCCAGTTCATGGGGCAGGCCGAGGGCCATGAGGACGTGGGACGGCTCCAGGCTCGCCGAGGAACAAGCCGAGCCGGTGGAACAGGCGATGCCCAGCATGTCGAGACTGAGGAGCAGTCCCTCCCCCTCCACATGGGCCACGGAGATATTGACGTTGTTGGGCAGGCGCCGGGTGGAATGACCGTTGAGCTTTACCGCTTCGATGCCTTCCCGGAGGCCCGTGATCAGGCGGTCCCGCAGCGCGGTCAGTTCCCGCACCTCCGTTTCCATACCTTCCGAGGCCAGCTCCACGGCCTTGGCGAAGCCCACGATGCCCGGCACGTTATGCGTCGAGGCCCGGCGCCGGTTCTCCTGCTCCCCGCCGTGCATGAACGGGGTGAGGCGGGTTCCTTTTTTCACGAACAGGATCCCCACGCCCTTGGGGCCGTAGAGCTTATGCGCCGAGGCGCTGAGGAGATCCACATGGAGCTCCCCGACGGTAAAAGGCAGGTGCCCCAGGGTTTGAACGGCGTCGGTGTGAAAATACACCCCCCGCTCCCGGGCGATCCTGCCGATTTCCTCTATGGGTTGAATCGTTCCGATCTCGTTGTTGGCATGCATGACCGAGATAAGGATTGTTTTTCCGGTAATCGTCTTCCGGACGTCGTCGGGATCGACCAGGCCATCTCCATCCACGGGCAGGATCGTAATCTCGAAACCCTCCTTCTCCAGGAAATGGCAGGGCTCCAGGACGGCGTGATGCTCGATGGGGGAGGTAATGATATGATTCCCCTTGCCCTGCCGGGCGTAGGCCACCCCTTTGACGGCCGTGTTGTTGCTCTCCGTCCCGCCGCTGGTGAAGACGATCTCTCCGGGCGCCGCCCCCAGAAAGGAGGCAATCCGTTCCCGAGCCTCCTCCACCGCCCCTTTGTTCTCCTGGCCGAAGGCGTGCATACTCGCCGGATTCCCGAACCGGTCGGAAAAGAACGGCAACATGGCCGCCACCACCTCGGAGGCGCAGGGGGTGGTCGCCGCATAATCCAGATATATCCTTTCCATCTTCACTTACCTTCCTTTCTTTTCGCTAGGACAAAGACGGCGTTCAGGGCAAAGAGATTGGGCCAGAAGGTGACGGGGCCGTTTGCTCCGATAAAGTGGGAAGTCAAAACATGGAGCCCCTTGTCCAGGCAGAAGATCCGGAAATCCCTGATGCTGAGGAACCGGACATTCGGCGTGTCGTACCACAGGTAAGGCAGCGAGGCTGTAACCGGGGAGCGCCCCCCCAGGCCGAGCATGATCCGGGCGCGGAAGTACGCGAAATTTGGGAAACCCACGATTACCCGCTTGCCCACCCGCAGGGACTCGGCAATGACGAAATCCACCTTACGCACCTCCTGGAGACACTGATTGAGGATCACGTCGTCAAAGGCGCCGTCGGGATACTCCGTCAAACCCGTTTCAATGTCCCCCTGAAAGACGCTGAGCCCTTTTTTCACGCATTCGTAAACCGACCGACCGTCCATCTCTATGCCCTGGACCCGGGCATGTTTGCCTCGGACCAGATGGGAGAGCAACTCCCCGGTGCCGCAACCGAGATCGAGGACCCGGGATTCCGGGGGGATGGCCTCGTATATCACCCGGTGGTCGGCACGTTCCGGCGTATCGTTCCGCTCCATATTCATGCAAATCCCCCGACAGTCGTGCCGCGTCCCGGCCAACTATGATAACCCTGCTGGGTCACCCGTAAGAAGTTGCGGATCAGTTCCGTCTGCTCCGCCGTCTCCACGAGGAAGGCGTCGTGGCCGTAGGTGGATTTCAGCTCACAGTAAGCGACGTCAACCTGCCTGCCCTTCAACTCCCGGACGATCTCCTGGGACTGATAGGAGGGATAAAGCCAATCCGACGAAAAGGAGATGACGAGGAAACGGGTGGCGATCAGTTTGTCTTGGCGGATCAGCCTTCCCGCGGACAGATCGAGGTAGTCCATCGCCTTGGTGATGTAGAGATAGGAATTGGCATCGAAGCGCTTGACGAAGTTCGCCCCCCGGTAACGCAGATAGCCCTCCACCTCGAAATCGGCGTCGAAATTGAAACTGAAGACGCCGTTCTTCAACCGGCGGGAGAATTTTTCCTCCATGGAGCGATCGCTCATGAAGGTGATATGTCCGATCATCCGCGCCACGGCAAGTCCCTTTTCCGGTTGCCCGTGATCATAGTAATCGCCCTTCCGCCAGGCGGGATCAGCCATGATGGACTGACGCACCACCTCGTTGAAGGCGATCTGCTGGGGTGAATGCTTCAGGGCCGTGGCGATGGGGATGGCCGCCCGCACCCGTTCCGGGTAGGAGGCCGCCCACTGGAGGACCTGCATTCCCCCCATGGAGCCGCCGGCGACGCAGAGCAGCCTGTCGATGCCCAGATGATCGATGAGCCGGCGCTGGGTGTTTACCATGTCGGCGATGGTAATGAACGGGAATCCCAGGGCGTAGGGACGGCCCGTGGTTGGATTGATCGCAGCCGGCCCGGTGGAACCCTTGCAGCCGCCGATGATATTGGAGCAGATGACGAAGTATTTGTTCGTGTCGAACCCTTTGCCCGGGCCGATCATCTCCTCCCACCAGCCCGTGGCGCCGTCCTCCCCATGCACCCCGGCGGCATGGGCGTCCCCCGACAGGGCATGGAGGATGAGGATCGCATTTGACCGCCGGGCATCGAGGCGTCCATAGGTCTCATAGGCCAGGGTGATGGGACCGAGCCTTTCCCCGCATTCCAGGACTAGCTCGTTCGGGGGATGGGCGAAGGTATAATACTTCGTTTCCACCGTGCCAATGTCGTTTTGAAAATTATTCTTCTTTAAAGCCGTCGATACCATTGCCAATCCAGTTAATAAAAGAAAACCCACTAACACGCCCTTGCTTGGTCTTAGTGGGTCTCGGTTCCATTCGTGGGCAACTATCAACTCATTGCCGGCCCTCTTTACTCCCCAGACCAACCGTCCTGCGGGGACAACGGCGCATTATCATATGGAAAACGCTCATTTTCGATCTCTTTGCCCGGTTATATCCTTACCCATGGCTAAATAAACATGCCCGTATCGGGAACCTTGGTGCGCTGCCTTTGCACCAGATTTTCCAGGGTGATACCCATGAGGATCTCACCGACCTTCTGGGATGCCTCTCCCCAAACCTCCCGGGATATGCAGACCTCCGCCCGGTCGCAGCAGGAGGGGTTCTCCACGCAATCCACGAAGCAGATCGGACCTTCGAGGGTTCTCACCACATCCATGAGATTGATGCTTTGCGGCGGCCGGGAGAGGTAGTAGCCGCCCTTCGCCCCCCGGACCGTGGTAATCAGGCCCGCGGATTTCAGTGGCGGCACGAGATGCCAGAGATATTTCTCCGAGATCCCCTGGCGCTGGGCGATATCCTTCAAGAAGATCGGCCCTTCGCCATAATGGGAGGCCAGATCGAACATGAACCGAACGCCGTATCTGCCCCGGGTAGAAAGCCTCATTTTTCTACATTCTCCATAGTTTTAGTGGAGATTAAGGTATTAGCAATAATTTGTCAAGGAATTTTTTTCTTGACAAAGTGATCGACATCTAATATCTACCAAACCGATAGAATTTCTGGTATATAATAATTATGAAACATTTATCAATACTTGCGTTGTCAAAATGGGGACAGGACCTCCAACCTGCCGGAAACATCCCCGCCATGCCGATGGTCATGTGTTGTTCCATGCGTAATGCCGGCCGGGGGCGGATAGGAGGTCCGGGCATGTAATTGCCTGACTGGATAACCTCACGCAATCAAAAACCCGCCTCCGGGAGACATCAGTCGCAGGATGGCGGGTTTTTTTATTCAATCAAATACAGGAGGTAATTAAATGACGCTAAGAAGATTGGAAACACTGGCATTGCACTCCGGACAGGAGTCGCCCGATCCGGCCACGGGGGCCCGGGCGGTTCCCATTTATCAAACCACTTCATACGTGTTTCAGAGCACGGAGCATGCGGCGAGCCTCTTTGCCCTTCAGCAGTTCGGGAATATCTATACCCGGATGACGAACCCTACTACGGAGGTCTTCGAGCAGAGGATCGCCGCCCTCGAGGGAGGGACCGGCGCCCTGGCCACGGCCTCGGGACAGGCGGCCATAACCCTCGCCATGCTGAACGTCACCCGGTTGGGAGACGAGATCGTCGCCGCCGACAATCTCTATGGGGGGACATATCAGCTTTTTCACTATACCCTCCCGAAGCTGGGCCGGACCGTGAAGTTTGTCGATTCTCGGCAGCCCGAGCAATTCCGGCGGGCGATCACAAATAAGACCCGAGCCGTTTATGCCGAGACGATCGGGAATCCCAAACTCGACGTCCCCGATTTCGAGGCCATCGCCAAGATCGCCCATGCGGCGGGCATCCCGTTTATTGTTGACAATACCGTCGGTGTCGGCCTGGTCCGGCCCATCGACTATGGGGCCGACATCCTGGCGACCTCGGCGACGAAATTCATCGGCGGCCACGGCACCTCCATCGGCGGCGTCATCGTCGACGGGGGGAAGTTCGATTGGGGGAACGGGAAATTCCCGGAATTCACCGCGCCGGATCCGAGCTATCACGGCCTGAGATTCTGGGATGCCTTCCGCGCAGTTCCAGGTCTGGGCAACGTGACCTTCATCATCAAGGCCCGGGTCCAGCTCCTGAGGGACATCGGTGCCAGCCTGAGTCCCTTCAACGCCTTCCTGTTCCTCCAGGGGTTGGAGACGCTCTATGTCCGCCAGCGGCGGCACGGGGAAAACGCCCTGGCCGTGGCCCGCTTCCTCAAAGACCACCGGGCGGTAAACTGGGTCAACTATCCCGGCCTGGAAGATCACCCCAGCCATGCTCTCGCCGTCAAATACCTGAAAGGCAACTATGGCGCCCTCGTCGGCTTCGGCATCAAGGGCGGCCTGGAGGCGGGTAAGAAATTCATCAATTCCGTAAGACTCCTTTCCCACCTGGCCAATATCGGCGACGCCAAAAGTCTGGTGATTCATCCGGCCTCAACCACCCACCAGCAACTGACGCGAACGGAACGGGAAGCCACGGGGGTAACGGAGGATTTTATCCGTCTTTCCATCGGCATCGAGGATGTGGAGGACATCAAGGAAGACATCGACCAGGCTTTGCGGCAGGCCGCGGCCTGAGGAAAGGGAGCCGAAAGGAGCGCACCAATGAAGATATTTGCCGACATTACCAAGACCGTGGGGGGAACGCCCCTGGTGGAGCTGCGGCGCCTGTCCGCCGGGGCCAGGGCGCGGATCGTCGTCAAGGTGGAATCCTTCAACCCCCTGTCCAGCGTAAAGGACAGGATCGGCGTCGCCATGATCGACGCCGCGGAAAAAAGCGGTCTGCTCCAGTCGGGATCGGTCCTGATCGAGCCGACGAGCGGCAATACGGGGATCGCCTTGGCCTTTGTGGCCTCCGCCCGGGGTTACCGTCTGATCCTTACCATGCCGGACACCATGAGTCTGGAACGGCGGCAGCTCTTGGAGATCTTCGGCGCGGAACTGGTCCTGACGCCGGGCGGGGAAGGGATGAGCGGGGCGGTGTGCAAGGCGGAGGAGTTGGCGGGGGCGATTCCCGGCGCGGTCATGCTTCAGCAGTTCCAGAACCCGGCCAATCCAGAGATCCATCGGAAAACGACGGCGGAAGAGATCTGGAACGATACGGACGGCGGGGTGGATATCCTCGTCGCCGGCGTAGGCACGGGGGGGACGATTACGGGGATTGCCGAGGTCATCAAAGAGCGCAAGAAGGGTTTCCAGGCCATTGCCGTGGAGCCGGAAAGCTCCCCCGTCCTTTCCGGCGGCAAGCCGGGACCCCATAAGATCCAGGGTATCGGCGCCGGATTCATCCCCCGGGTACTCAATCGGGGGATCATCGATGAGATTGTAAAGGTCCGCAATGAAAATGCCGGCGCCATCGCCCGGCGCCTGGCCAGGGAGGAGGGGATGCTGGTAGGCATTTCCGGCGGCGCCGCCTTGTGGGCCGCCCTGGAGGTGGCGAAACGGCAGGAGAATCAGGGTAAACTCATGGTGGTCATTCTTCCCGATACGGGGGAACGGTATCTTTCCACCTGGTTGTTCAAGGAGTGAGATTCCGGGACGACGGATGAAAAATCGGAAGCAGGAACCCGGCGTGGTGGCGAGGAGTGCTACCGGGAATCAGCCGGTCGCATCCGCCGAGGCCGCTGCGGGTACGGCGGCCTTCCGGCGCCGGGGGCGGCGTCTCCGGCTCCTTTTCTTCCGGGCGTCTGCTTCCGGCGCCGGGGTGTCGGCATCCGCCGTCCCGGTGATTTTTTCCGGTGGAACGCCGGCCAGGAAGGCATCCCACCATTCACGGGCAGCCTGTCCTTCCCCCTGGACTGCCGTCGTCATACGCAGGTACTCCAGGGCCTCCGCGAATTCCTGCCGGCCGGACAAGGCCGTGGGGCGCCGCGGCGGCCGGCGGCGGAGCACCTGCTGCATGGCTAGGATGCGTCGCAGATGATCGCCGATCCGGGCCGGGACGGTTACGGTGTTGCCCAGTTCCATCAGGGCGGCGCCGCAGGCGCTGTCCAGGGCCTGCTGGAAGGGGATTCCTTCCCGGTGGCCCGCCAGGGCCGCTTCTTCCAGGGAGGGACCGAAGAGGGCTGCCAGGAGGAATGACGGCGTGGGGGGCATCTCGCTTTGCCGCCGCTGGTCCAGGTAATCGAGATTGGCCCGCAGCCGGCGCCGGTAAACCTCGTCGTCGGCAAGCCGGCGGTCAACTCCCGGTAATAGTGCCGCCAGGAGGCCGCTTTCCTCCAGCAGACCGAGGACCCGGCCCGCCGAGCCCAGCAGGAAGAGCTTTTGGACCTCTTCATAAAGCCGGGCGGGGGACGACCGGGAAATGGTGGGGGCGAGGCGACGAATCACCTCCCAGGCGGCTGGTTCGAGAGCGAAGTCGTGGGAGGCGGCGAAACGAACCGCCCGGAGCATGCGCACCGGGTCTTCCGTGAACCGGACCGCCGGATCGCCGATGGGCCGGATGATCCGATCCCGGAGATCACGCAGACCGGTGGAATAATCGATGACGGTGAAATCGGCGATGTTGTAGGCCAGGGCGTTGATGGTGAAATCCCGGCGGAGGGCGTCCTCCTCCGGCGTGCCGAAGACGTTGTCCCGGAGGACCACGCCGTTGTCGTCCTTGAGGTGCCGGGGGTGGCCGGCGACGGCGCCTTTCCCCTCCCCGGTCCCCGGCCTCCCTTCCTCTTCGCTATCTTCGGCGGGGCCGTCGGCGCGGAAGGTGGAGACTTCCAGGATCTCCTCCTTGAAGTGGAGGTGGGCCAGCCGGAAGCGGCGGCCGATGAGGCGGCAGTTCCGGAAGAGCCGCTTGATCTGGCCGGGGGTGGCATTGGTGGCGATGTCGAAATCCTTGGGGGTCCGTTTCAAGAGCAGGTCGCGGACGCACCCCCCGACGAGATAGGCGATGAAGCCTTCGTCACGGAGCCGGTAGAGGGTGCGCAGGGCATAGGGGTTGATCTGCTTCCGGGAGATGTTGTGCTCTTTCCTGGGGATGATCCGTGGCGCCATGATCCGCTCCATAGCACAATCAGGGCTAAAAGGACAACGTTCCTCTTGATGTTTTAGGGTAAAAGTGTTAGCCGGAACGGGTCTCCATTCCAGTTAATGGCTCCTTGAACCGGGAGGTTTCCTATCCGAAACGCTCATGACGGTATGCCGTCACAAAGGGGGGTGAACCTTATCGGTCTTTGCAGGGGTCGAAAAAGGATTTTCATGGCTTACCTGGCACCAATCCCCGTCCGTCGTCTGCCGGTCCCCGCCGTCAACCGTCGGGGCGTTCCTCCGGAGGGGGCATGATCCGGTTCATTCACGCCGCCGACGTGCATCTGGACAGCCCCCTGGTGGGCCTGGAGCAATACGGCGACACGCCGGTCGAAGAGATCCGCGGGGCCACCCGGAGGGCCTGCGAAAATCTCGTCGCTCTGGCCATCAAGGAAAACGCCTCCTTTGTCATCCTCGCCGGCGACCTCTATGACGGGGACTGGAAGGATTACAACACGGGGATCTTTCTTGCCCGCCAGATGGCCCGCCTGAAGGGGGCGGGCATCCGGGTCTTCATCGCCGCCGGGAACCACGACGCGGCCAGCCAGATAACCAAATCACTGCAACTGCCCGATAACGTTTACGTCTTTTCCCATCGAAAAGCGGAGAGCATCCCCCTGCCGGAGTTGAATGTGGTCCTCCACGGCCGGGGATTCGCCGAACGAATCGTCTCCGACGACGTAACCCGGAAATTTCCCCCGGCCCGGCCCGGAATGTTCAACATTGGGGTTCTCCATACCAGCCTGACCGGCCGGGAGGGCCATGACGTCTATGCCCCCTGCACCCCCGACGGACTGCGCGGCCGGGGCTACCAGTACTGGGCCCTGGGGCATGCGCACCGCCACGAGGTCGTGGCCCGCGATCCGTGGATCGTTTATCCCGGCAGTCTTCAGGGACGCCACATCCGGGAGACGGGGGCCAAGGGGTGTGTCGTCGTCCGGGTCGAGGACGGGGAGGTGCGGGAGGTGCGTCACGAGCCGGTGGACATCCTGCGCTGGTCCCCGGTGGAGGTTGACGCCACCGGGACGGCGGGCCCCCGGGAAGTGATCGAACGGGCCCAGCGGGCCCTGGCGCAAGAGTGGGACCGGCACGGCGGCCTGCCGGTGATCGCCAGGCTGCTCATCGCCGGTGAAACCCCCGCCCACGCCTCTTTCCGCGCCCACCCCGAGCACTGGGAGGCGGAGTTCCGGGCCGCCGCCCAAGAGCAAGGCCACGGGCGGCTCTGGCTGGAAAAGATCCGGTTCGACACCCGGCCGCCCGCGGCGGCGGCGGGGTGGGAAGGCGACGAGGCGGTGGCGGCGATCCTGAAGGAGCTGCGCCTTCTGGCGGCAGATCCAATGCAAGCGACCGGTTTAATTGAGGAGATTAGTCAGTTGCACCAGAAGCTGCCGCCGGATTTGCTTCCGGGGCCGGGGGGCGGTGACCCTGGCGATGCGCGGCGGCTGGCGGACATCCTTGCCGAGGCCCGGGATCTACTGGAATCGCGCCTCCTCCGGGGAGGAGGGCCGGCATGAGGATCATGACTCTCCACCTGAAGGCCTACGGCCCCTTCACGGACGCCCGCTTGGACTTTGCCGGGGATCTTCCCGGCCTCCACGTCGTCCACGGGGCCAACGAGGCGGGGAAAAGCTCCGCCCTCCGCGCCCTGACGGACTTCCTCTACGGCATCCCCGAACGGACCCGCGACGGTTTTCTCCACGGCAACGACCAGTTGCGGATCGGCGGGACACTGCGCCTGGCGGACGGCCGGGAGGGTTCCTTCGTCCGCCGCAAGGGCAGAAAGAACACCCTGCTGACGCCCGATGAAGGCGGGGCGGTGGACGACCGGGAACTGGCGCTGTTTCTGTCCGGGGTGAGCCGGGAGATGTTTGCCACCATGTTCGGCATCGATCACGAGGAACTCGTCCGGGGCGGAAACGAGCTCCTGACCCAGCGGGGCCGGGTGGGCGAAGCGCTGCTGGCGGCGGCCATCGGGTCCGAGAAGTTCCGCGCCCTCCTCAAGGAGTTGGAGGAAGCGGCCGCGGAACTCTTCCTCCCCCGGGCCTCGAAACCGCGCATCAACGCCGGACTGGCGGAATTCAAGGCCTTGCGGGACCGGGCGCGCCGGGAATCCCTGCCGGCCCGGGAATGGGACCGGCACTGGACGCGGCGTCGGGAACTGGTCGCGGAGGTACGGCGGATCGATGGAGAGATCGGGGCGCGGCAGGGGGAGCGCCAGCGCCTGCTGCGGATAGGGCGGGTGCTGAAGGGACTGGCCGAAAGGCGGGAACTCATCGCCCGGCTGGCGGCCATGGGCGAGGTCCACATCCTGGCGGCGGATTTCCCGTCCCGGCGGGCCGCGGTCTTGCGGGATTGGGAGCATGCCCGGGAGGCGGTGGCCAGGGCCGGAGACCGGCTGGCGAATCTGCGGGCGGTCTGCGCCAAGTTACCGCCGCCGTCGTCGCTCCTTGCCGAGGCGGTCCTGGTGGATGAACTGCAACAGGACCTGGGGAGCCATCTCAAGGCCCTCCGGGACCGGCCGGATCTGGAGGGCCGCCTGCGGCAGATGCGGAACGACGCCCGGCGCCTCATGGAAACCATCGGCATCGAACCCCGGCTAGAATCGGTGGGGGAGATCATCCCCCAGGTCGAAAGGAACCGCGCCCTGGTCACGGAACTGGCCCGCCGTCATGAGGCGGTCCTGACCTCCCTGAAAAAGGCGGAAAAAACGCTGGAAAGAAGACGGCGGGATCAGGAGGAGACGGAACGGGAGCTGCGGGGCCTTCCCGAAGGGGGAGATCCCGCCGCGCTGCGGGAGGCCGTACGCGTCGCCCGGAAGGAGGGAGATCCGGACGGCGAGCTGTTCAAGGCGCGAAAGGCTCTCCAGGAGGCGGAGGGGAAGGCGCAGCGCACCCTCGCCGGTCTCGGGCGGTGGCGGGGGGATATGGAAGCGGCCCTCATCCTGTCGGTGCCGGCCAGGGAAAGCATCGAGCGTTGCGAAGGGGAGTGGCGGCGCCTCGAAGAGCGGCGCCGGGAAATAGAGCGGGCGGCGGGGGAAAACGCCGCGGAAACACTGGCGGTGCGGAAGAAACTCACGGGTTTTGCCCTGGCCGGCATGGTGCCCACGGAGCAGGATCTGGAGGTGGCCCGCCGCCGCCGGGAGGAGGGTTGGCGGCTGATCCGCGGACTTCTGGCCGGCGACGCCCGTAACGAAGATGGGGAGCGCCGCTTCCATGCCGATCTGCCGCCGCCGGAGGCCTACGAAGACGCCGTCACCGCCGCCGACGACATCGCCGACCGCCTACGCCGGGAGGCGCAGCGCGTCCATGTCCTGGCGGATCTCCGGGCGGCGGACGATTCCCTGGCGGAGCGGCGGCGGCAACTGGAACGGGAAACGGCGGAACTTGTAGCGCAGGAGAAAAAACGGGACGACGACTGGCACGCCCTCTGGGCCCCCGGCGGCATCGAGCCGCTCTCGCCCCGGGAGATGGCCGCCTGGCTGTCGTCTTTTCACGCCCTCCGGGAAGAGATCCTCCGGGCGCAGGCCGCCCGGGAAGAACTCCTTGCCCTGGAGGCCCGGCACGCATCCACCTGCGCCAGTCTCCGGGAGGCCTTGCGGCCCTTGCGGCCCGAACCGCACCGGAAATCGGAACTCTTCCGGGACCTCCGGGAGGAGGCGGAACACCATCTGGAGGTCCGGACCGAGCGGAACCGCCGCCGGGGGGAGATGAGGCGGCAGATGGACAGGCAGGCCGGACAGGTCCGGGAGGCGGCGGGGGAAAAGGAAACCGCCCGCGCGGAACTGCGGGACTGGCAGGAGCGATGGCGGGCCGCCATGACCGGACTGGGTCTGTCGCTGGACACCCCGCCCGCCCCGGCGCTGTCCGTTCTGGATCAGTACACCGCCCTGTTCGGCCAGACCAAACAGATTGCCGACATGGACCGGCGTATCTGGGCTATCAACGAAGAGGCCAGGCGGTTCACCGAGAAAGTGGCGGAATTCGTCCGGCGCCGGGTTCCGGAATACGCCGCCTGCCCGCCCGAGGAGGTGGTCCGGCGTTTGAAGCAGGAGGTGGACGGGGCGCGACTCCGGGAGAAAGAGAGACAGAACGGGGCCAAACGGGTTCGGGAGGCGGAGGAGGAGCTGCGGGCGGCGGCGACGGACTTTCGGGTGAAGGAGCAACGGGTCGCGGACCTGTTGAAGGAGGCCCGGTGCCGGGAGACGTCGGAATTCGAGGCCGCGGAGGCCCGCTCGGTGGCCTGCCAGGGCTGCCGGGAGCGCCTCGCCGCGGTGGAACGTTTTCTCCTGGAAAACGGCGACGGCCTGCCGGTTACCGTGCTGGAAGCGGAGGCCGCCGCCGTGTCTCCCGATGAACTGCCGGCGGTCCTGACCGAGGTGAACGGGCGGCTTGAGGAACTCCAGTCCCGGCGCCAGGAGCTGAATACCGAAATCGGAGAAGAAAACGCGGAGCTGCGGCGCATGGACGGATCTTCCGCCGCCGCGGAAGCGGAGGAGCAGGTCCAGGCCGCGCTGGCCTCCCTGCGCGGCGACGTGGCCCGGTACACCCGGATCCGGGCGGCTTTCCACCTCCTGAAAAACGCCATGAACCGCTACCGGGAGAAGAATCAGGCGCCGTTGCTCCTCCGGGCCGGGGAGCTTTTCGGCCGGATAACCGCCGGGGCCTTCCCGCGCCTGATGACCGACATCGGTCCCGAGGACGAGCCGGTGCTCATGGGGGTACGGAGCGACGGCGCCCGCCTGGGCGTGGAAGGCATGAGCTCCGGAACCCGGGACCAGCTCTACCTGGCCCTGCGCCTGGCCACGGCGGAGACCTATTTCCAGGGGGAACCGCTGCCCTTCATCGTGGATGACGTCCTGGTGAACTTCGACGAGGAACGGACGGCCGCCACCCTCCGGGTCCTCCGGGAAATGGGCCGGCACACCCAGGTGATCCTCTTCACCCACCACCGCCATCTGGCCGCGCTGGCCGAGGAGCTGGCCCAGGCGGGGGCGGGGGTGGCTGTCCGTAAGCTCTGAAATTATTCCGAGGTCGGGGGAATGACGGCGCTTTCATCCCGAGGCCGTTTTCAAATTATGTAAATTACATAGCTCTTAACTATATGAAATCATTGAGCGAAAACGGATATTGCGGGTACGCGCGGGTTTCGAGGTTTTTTCGGTTAATAAATAACAATATCAATAAGATATTCTTCAAGTCATTCGTCTCTTCGCGTTGCATAAGTTAGAGAATATAGACCGAAAATGATAATATTGTAGCCGATGAATGCAATTGCGATTCGAGTAATGCCGAGGGGATATTGAGGGGCAATTATCCTTACAATCGCTACTCCCGATAAAGCGATACAAGTCCCGATGATCCACCACCAATGACGTTTTGTCTTGAACATGATTTTAGCGATATAAGAAAATCCGGTAGAGAAACGCGGGTCTGCTCACGCCGCCGACTCTTTGTTTAAAGAAAAACGGGGGAGGACACGAACGTCTCTCCCCTCTGATTTTCTATTCCGGTTTATTAAAAGACAAATATTAATACTTTTACATCTTTGTACCGTGAGTCTTCTATCCAAGTATTCCTATGAAGACACCACCGGCGATTGCCGCACCGATAGCACCCGCGACATTTGGTCCCATGGCGTGCATCAGCAAAATGTTCTTTGGGTTCTCTTTCTGACCCATTACCTGAACGACCCGAGCGGACATGGGGACGGCAGAGACACCGGCCCCTCCGATCATCGGATTGATTTTTACCTTCAGGAAGAGGTTCATAAACTTGGCGAGAAGCACGCCTGCCCCGGCTGCGGAGGCAAATGAGATAACGCCCAGGACGAGAATCAGAAGCGTCTTGGGTTGCAGAAAATTCTGCGCCGGCATTGACGCACCGATGGCAAGGGTCAGAAAAATGGTGATGAGATCGACAAAGGTCGTTTGCGCGGTTTTTCTCAGTCGTTCCGTAACGCCACATTCCTTGAAGAGGTTTCCTACCATGAAACATCCCATCAGGGCGGCGGAGGTGGGTACGATCAGAATGACTATAATCGCTGTGATCAAGGGAAAGACTATCTTTTCCACCTTCGAAACCTTTCTGAGTGACGGTTTCATGAATATTCCCCGTTCCTTCTTCGTGGTCAGGAGCCGTATTACGGGAGGAATGATGATGGGAACCAGTGCCATGTAAGAATAACAAGCGACAGCGGTAGCCCCGATGATATGTGGAGCGAGCACGGAGCTGACATAGATGGTTGTAGGTCCTTCAGCTCCCCCAATGATCCCGATGGAAGCCGCTTCCGGAAGGGTGAATCCAACGAAAAGCGCCATGAAGAATGCCAGGTAGACACCGAATTGCGCCGCGGCCCCCAGGAGCAGTGTTTTTGGATTGGCAAGCATGGGGCCGAAATCGGTTAGAGCGCCCAGGCACAGGAACATCAAGGGAGGCAGAATCTGCCACATCACACCGTACTGAAAGATTCGGGAAAGAAGCCCTACAGGACGTGAAGGATACACTGCCTGGTCGGTCTGCTCCATCGTAAAGATGGAGGCCACCACTTGCCCTTTTTCAACATGCTGTCCTTTTTCAACAATCAATTCGCCGACCCGTCCGAAGACGGGGGCGACGACCTCGCCCGAATCAAGCTTGCATATGACGCTACCCTTATCGAATCCTTTCCCCTCCTGTGTTGATATCTCCATTACCGTGCCAGCCTGAGGAGCCTTCAGCCTCATTTCGTAGTCCATCATTCCCCCGAGGGGCAGGTTGACCAGAATCATCCCGAATCCGATGGGAACCAGCAACAGGGGTTCCATATCCTTGGCGATTGCCAGATATATTAGTATCAGTGCTATTACAATCATCAGCGCGTTTCCCCAGTAAAACAGCGGGAACCCTGTCTCCATTAATCCAAAAAGCACGTCCGTTCCTCCTTAAAAATTTAACAGTAACTACTTTTTGCCACCGAAAAATTTCTCGGTGATTACTCGTGTCAACTCTACCGTTATCATGAGCAGAATCAGGATGCCAAACACCAAGCCGAATCCACCCACCGCCGTTTTTATCGACAAGTCCCAGTCAATCATATCAACACAAACCCCTTTCATCCGGGCACGCCGGAACCATCAATAACCGATCGGCCTTGATCCTGCTTTGCCGAACCTTACCGCCGACCTTGACAAATTAATAAGAAGCCGCTTCCGACGGGGTGATATATAGAGGCGTAATTTTCTCAAGTCAAGGGATAATCCTCATCTATAATGTCTTAACGCCGAGCAATTATTTGTTGCACAACGATCATTTTCTGTTGTAGGGAGTAAACATATCATGCCGCCATGTTTTACCGGAAGGATGAGCAGAGATTAAGCATCTTTTCATGGAACGGCTTTTGTGTGCGGCAGCGATACGGAATTTTTAGGGAGTGAATAGAGTTCAAGGAGAAATATACGATGTCTGATAAAGTGGAAACAAGGAATGTAAAAAATAATGCATCAAAAAAAGGGAATAAGGATTTATTATTTCTGAAGAGTGATGGGATTGCCACGATTCGTTTGAATCGCCCCGGGAAAAAGAACTCTTTTACGATGGACATGATTGATCAATGGGTCGAAGCCTTAGAGAAATCAAGAAAAGATGCTGACGTCAAGGTTATCGTCGTGACGGGAACCGGTGATTCTTTTTGCAGCGGCGCTGACCTAGCCGGACTGCGGGATGCCGAGAATTGTGCAATCGATCACAAGAACATGCTTTGGGAGCAGATCCACAGAGTGGCCCTCATTATGGAGGATATCGATAAACCCATCATTGCCGCGGTAAATGGGATCGCCGTAGGAGCCGGCATGGACATGGCCCTGATGTGCGATTTGCGATTTGTTGCCGATACCGCTCGTTTTTCCGAGGGGTATATACGCATTGGAGTTGTTCCCGGTGATGGGGGGTGCTATTTCCTGCCCAGACTCGTTGGGGTTGCAAAAGCTCTCGAATTGTTCTGGACGGGCGATTTCATTGACGCCCGGGAAGCTTTACGCATCGGTATGGTCAATAGGGTGTATCCGGCGGATAAATTAATGGAAGAGACCTATGATTTTGCCCGCAAGATAGCCGACAGTCCCGAACTCGCTATCCGGACCACCAAGAGGGCAACCTATCAGAGCAGCCGCGTTGAACTTCGCACTGCCTTAGACCTGATATCATCTCATGTGGGGGTTATTCGCACGTTGAAAGATCATCACGAGGCAGTAAATAAAATGATGGCCAAACTGTCGAGCAAATAGCGGGCTCTGAGACATAACTGCACGATCGACTGGGTGCTGTTTAACGTGGAGCGCTGGTTGAAAGCGCCATTGCGAGCGAGTGATGGTGATCTTACTCTGCGGGATAAGGGGGCACTTCCGGGTGGAGTGGTCAGTTCGTTACCGGATGCCGTTGATCGATGGGTATGGCGGGCGATGCCTTAAGCACCGTTTTGTCGCTATACGGATGATAAGTCGCTTCTGAAAATCCCCCGGTCTGCTCAGCCCTATATTCTTCATTCCCGAGGCTTCGTGGATCTGGCGGCCATTGAGGAATAATCAAAGATCATGGGATCGGTATCGGTATGAGTGATCGGGGGTGACATTGAAAACACTTGAGTTGGCGTTTGAAAAGATAAGAGATATCATTAATGAATCTCCCTTCTATCGGCATCTGGGAATCAAACTGGTCGAATTATCCGCAAGGGGCAGTGAGGTGGCCATGGAGATACGGGAGAGTCTCAAAAGCGTTTACGGGCGAGCGCACGGGGGGGCGATTGCTTCCCTGGCTGATTCGGCCTGCAGTCTGTCGCTCGTGACGGTCATCAAAGAGAACGAAACCTTCGCCACCCAGAGCCTCGAGGTGTATTATCTTGCGCAGGTGGAAGGTGGGATGTTGAAAGCAAAAGGATGGGTCGTACATAAAGGGCGCCACTCGGCCGTTCTCGAAGCCGATATATTCGATGAGGCGGGGAGAAAGGTCGCCCATGCCCATACCGTTCATGTGATACGGGCCTTGCGTGGAGAAGAGGGGGACACGTTCATTGATAAAATAAGAAAATCGGGAGGAATAAAATGAATCCATGCATTATTGTTATTGACATGCTCGAAGACAGTTTTTCGGAAGGGCATCGTAATCCCGTGACGCCTTTTGCGAAAGCGATAGTCCCCAATATCAATCGCCTGACGGATATCGCCCGGAGCAAGAACATTCCCGTTATTTTTTCTATGGATAGTTTTATGCGTGGGGATTTTATCTTCAAAGGAAAGATGAGAGAACACTCCATTCGGGGAACCAAAGGCGCCGAGCTATACCATGGTCTGTCCCATACTGAGGAAGATATTTACAGCTACAAGCGCCGATTCAGCACATTTTTCAAAACGGACGTCGATCAGACCCTGCGCCTGTTCGGTGTGGATACCGTTGTTCTTACCGGCATCAACTCGCACTGGTGCGTGTTGAGCTCCGCTTTTGATGCCCTGTCCAACGACTTTCGAACCTATATTCTCGAGGATTGCAGCGCCAGTTACAGTGAGGAAATTCACCGGGCGGCGATGAACATGTATCGGAGCAATCCACTTTATCCCCTCTTCAAAATCATGACGCTGGAAGAATTCCTGAAGGAACTGAATGAGACGCAAGCAGCACGTTGAACTCTATATGCGGTGGTTTCAGCTCCGGCGGCAGGACAGGAGGGCATCTGCCACAACCGCGCCTTCTTGATAAACCATAAGGGGATTAACATCGATCTCCCCGATTTCTTCTCGCAGGTCCGTGATCAGTGCCGAGAGAGAGACCAAGGCGCTGACGAGGGCTCCTTTATCGGCGGATGGCTTGCCGCGCAAGCCGTCAAGGATATTTGCGCCGCGAATCTCTGCGACCATCTCTTCCGCATCTTCTTCCAGAATCGGAGCCATTCTCACACTGATGTCTTTCATGGCTTCCACCCAGATTCCCCCCAGACCGAAAATAATTTTATGAAAACATGGCTCGTCCAAGGAACATCCGACGATAACTTCGGCAACCGGTTCCGAAAGCATCTCTTCGATCAAGACGCCGCGCAGAGTTCCTCTCGACTCGATTGCCGTTGCCACCGTCTCAAAGGCCTTCTTAAGCGCTTTTTCACTGCTGATGCCTAAACAGACGGCTTTTGCTTCCGTCTTGTGAAGGACATCCGGGGAGATGCCTTTCGCAACTACCGGAAATCCCAGTGCCAGCGCTGTAGCTATGGCATCGTCAAGATTTCGTACGAGCTTTCCTCTTGGAGTGGAAAAGCCGTAAAGCGCCAGGATGGCTTTTGAAGATGCCTCATCCAATCGCCCCTCGCATTGTTCAATGATTTTTAACGCGCCACTTTTCGCATCTCGCGGGGGCTGCTTATATGATAATTCCATCGCCAGGCGCCGGCGATGTTTACCGATAACAGCCAATGCCCGTGCAGCTTCGAGGCAAGACTCAACGTCGTGATAGGTGATGACGCCGCCATTTCTCATTTCCTCGCTCGGCTTCGCTACCACTTTATTCCCCAGCCAACATGCGAGTACGGGTTTTTCGGGCCCGTCTTTCAAACCCGTGAGCATCAACTTCGGTGCGATCTTTTGCAGATACATGGTGGTCATCAAGATAATGATCTGATCAAAATTATCCTCACGGACGAACCTTTTCATGGCCTCCGTAATGACATCGAAAGATTTTAGCGGCCCTTTGATGATGTCCAAGGGATTATGGGGGGGATGAAAATTCGTGATGTTGGTTATGTCCTGCTCAAAGGCCGGGCCCACCGGTGCAATGGACAGTCCGGTTCCGCGCATCTGATCCGCAGCCAAACCGGCGGCGCCCCCGGAGCAGCAGAAAATTCCCAGGCGGCCTCCCCGGGCCGGAGGCAGGGCGCGCAACGCAAGCGCCGATGTAATCAAAGCATCCAAACGATCAACACGAACGATTCCGTGGGCGCGACAGAGGGCATCAAAAGTTTCATCCGATCCCGTCAATGACCCGGTGTGAGAAACGGCCGCCCGCCTTCCTTCCGCGGTTCTTCCCACCTTATAAAGGACAACGGCTTTACCGTTGGAATGGGCTTGATCTACGCCTTGCAGGAATTTTTCCGGATTACGCAGTGCCTCAACGAATCCCGTTATCACTTTTGTGTTTTTATCCTGAGCAAAATACTCCATAAAATCAGCCATTCCGAGATCAGCCTCATTGCCGGATGATAAAAGATAGGAGTAGCCCAATCCCAATCCCATCGCGCGGTCCCATATGGATCCCAACATGGCGCCGCTCTGTGAGATCAGTGCCACATCTCCCGGCAAAAGATCTCCCTGTTCTCTCTCGAGGGTTGCGCACCAGCTCAGTATTACGGGAGAGATAAGATTGATGAGACCGAGGCAATTCGGCCCGATCAGTCGCATGCCGTACCGGCGGGATCTGCGCAGCAGTTCCTCCTGTTCCGCAAGTCCTTCCGGTCCCGTCTCGGCATAACCGGATGTATTGATGATGGCAAACGAACAGCCCAGTTGCCCCAATTCTTCAATGGCGGCGGGTACTAACTTTTTCCCCACGACGATGACGGCAACGTCGGGAACTTCCGGAAGATCGGCTATCCGCCGGTAACAGGGGATTCCCTGTACGGTGTCGCGGTTGGGATTAACAGGGTATATGCGAGCGGTGCTTTTGTGGCGTAGCATGAACATCAGACTGCGTCCATTGATTAAGAGGGGGTTGTCACCGGCCCCTACGATAGTTACCCGCCGAGGATAAAATAGCCTTTGTAAGTCATGTCCATTTTCCATTTTGATTTACATCCTTTATTTTCTTGGTGGCAGCAAGTTACATATAAACGATACGGATTGCAACGCGAAAAATGCGGACCATTATTTATTCCTTGACAAATGTGATAATGGTTGTAGAAACTAACCTCCCGATAGTCCTAAGGAAAGCTGCTCTCTCCTTCAGAGGTGTTGGAAGGTTTGTCATGAAAGAAGATTCGAAACCCAAATGGTTGTCGTATATTAGCGATACTTTGCTTGACGCCTTTGTCGACAATCATTACGAATGCCCGATAGTGATTGATAAAGACGGCATCGTTCGCTTCATGAGCCGACACAATGTGGGACTTTATGGTATGACTCCGGAGCAGGCGATTGGAAAACACATCGTCGAGGTCAATAAAAACAGTGGCATGCATGAAACCTTGATAACAGGGAAGGTAGAAATCGGTGCAACGTACCAGCTTGGAGGCCGTCAGCAGATCGTGGCAAGGATTCCGTTGCGGGACGAGAACAATAAAATCATCGGTGTCCTCGGTAAAAGGATATTCAACAAAGTCGATACGATCAAAGACCTCTATAAAAAAGTGAATATACTGGAAGGGCAGTTAAAGTATTATCGTAAAGAAGCTACGAACCAGAATATTTATGCCTATGATAAACTTGTGGCGGGTAAGTCGCAACTTATCCAGGAGACGATGAACAACGCCCTACAGGCGGCAAAGAGCGATGCGACCGTCCTGGTGACGGGAGAATCCGGGACCGGCAAAGAAGCCTGTGCCATTTTTATTCATAAAGCAAGCAAGCGAACCGACGGTTCTTTTATCAAGGTCAATTGCGCGGCCATTCCCGCCGAGTTGATTGAAAGCGAGCTTTTTGGGTATGAGGGTGGGGCATTCACCGGAGCTAAACAGGGTGGTAAACCCGGGAAATTTGAACTCGCACACAAAGGCACCATATTGCTCGACGAAATCGGCGATATGCCGCTGAATATGCAGGCAAAACTTTTACGCGTATTGCAGGACAAGGAAATTGAGCGAGTCGGTGGCACAAAGCCCATGAAAGTTGATTTTCGTCTTATTGCCTCGACGAACAAAGATTTGCAGGAAATGATTAAAAAGGGTACTTTCCGGACGGATTTGTTTTATCGACTGAACATATTTACAATCAATACTCCGAGCTTGCGGTCAATCCCCGAAGACATCCCTGAAATCGCCTCGTTTCTGATGAATGAATTGAGTCAGAAAGATAATATGCCGGCCAAACTTATTACGGATGCAGCCATGATTGCTCTGCAGCGATATCCTTGGCCGGGAAACGTAAGGGAATTGAGAAATGTTATCGAGCGGGCCTTGATTATTACCGAAGGGCCTGAAATCCAGTTGCAGCACCTTCCCACGCGGATCAAAGAGTTGGGCAAGAAATCAAGCAACGGCAATAGAAAATACATCGGTCCTTTACGGGATATCGTCGCTGAAACGGAAAGAAAAGTTATTGTTGATGCGATCCGGTCCGTTGAAGGAAACAAACAGAGAGCAGCAAAAATTCTCGGAGTGCACAGAACGGTTCTATATCAAAAAATCAAAAGATATAACATCCCGTTGTAATGTATGGTTATCACTACATGAGGCGAAAACAAGACGCGTCTGTAAAGGCCGTCACAAAAGCATTCTCCGTCTTTTGTGTATCTTTATAACTACAAAACCTAGCGGCGTCCCATCTTTTTTAGCACAAGCCGTTTAAAGCAAATACATCAATGATTTTGATGACAAGTGCTGTAATTGCAAGTTGGCTTGTCTTTTGCACTATCCCTCTTGAGTACATATCTAACTGCAATATAGTCTAAATTTGACCTTTTTTCAGTTTTAGCAGCGGGATTTCTCAACGAGGATTTCGGTCCGGTTCGGTATAATCACTTCCTAACTGCACGATATTGAGTCCATTAATGTGAACTATTGAAAGGAGAAAGAGATGGATTTTGAGTTAACTACTGAGCAGACGATGTTTAAAGACATGGCTAAGGAGTTTGCCATCCGCGAGGTTCAGCCTTACGTGAAACAGTGGGACCGAGACTGCCGGACGCCCCCCGAGATATACCAGAAGATGGGGGAGCTCGGTTTTCTGGGAATCAACGCGCCCGAAGAATATGGCGGTCTCGCTCTCGGTTGGATGACCGTCGGTATAGTCACGGAGGAGATGGCCTATTATGATCTGCAGCTTGCTATGAGTATGTTCTCGAGAGTCTCTCTGGGAATGCTGCCTCTCATCCAGAGTGGTTCGGACGAACAGAGGCAGAAATACCTGCCGGGCCTGATCCAGGGGATAAAGACCCACTGCTTCGGGACCGTGGAGCCGAACGCGGGATCCGACGCCACGGCCATTGAGACAACCGCGGTCGTGGACGGCGACGATTACGTCATCAATGGAAACAAGACCTGGATCACCAATGCCTGTCATTCCGATTTCGCCATGGTCGTCTGCCAGACGGACAAGACGAAAGGAACCCGGGGTCTGGTAGTCATGTGTGTGGATTGGGGTACTCCGGGTTTCACCCGCGCCCCGATCGAGAACAAGATGGCCTTCCGTCACCACGACCACGGGCAGCTCTTCTTCCGGGATTGCCGAGTACCGAAAGACAGTCAACTGGGCGGGTTCGGAATTCATTACGGAATGCGGGCGGCCTTCTCCAATGTGGAGCACACCCGCTACGGCATCGCCTGCGCCGCCGCCGGAGCGATCAAGGCCTGCTTGGATCTCACGGTCAACTACTGCAAGGACCGCATTCAGTTCAAACGCCCCATCGCCAGCTTCCAGATGGTCCAGGACAAGATCGCCGACATGGTCATCGCCCATGAAGCGTCCCAGTTGCTGGCTTACAAGCTTGGGTTTCAGAAGGACAAGAAAGTGGATGTGACGAAGATGTCATCGGTTGCCAAATACCACAACATGCTGATGCTCAAGAAATGCGCCTCTGACGCCGTGGAGCTGCACGGCGCCTACGGACTCAGCGACGAATACCCCGTAGAGAGGATCTATCGTGACTGCATGGCCCCGTACATTTACGGAGGCACGGCCCATGTCCACAAGCTGGTCCTCGGGCGTCTCGAAACGGGGATCAGTGCGGTAGCGAAATAAATTTCTGCAACGGCTTCTTCAGAAAGCAGGTTTGAAAATGGATATATTTGATGCGATAATTGTGGGTGCCGGTCCTGCCGGCTGCGCTGCCGCCTATACGATGGCCAAGGCGGGCCTGAATATCCTGGTTCTGGAGCGCGGCCAATATGTGGGAGCTAAAAATATGTGGGGCGGGGCTTTCTTCGGTCCCGTCATGAACGAGCTATTTCCGGGTTTCTGGAAGGAAGCACCCGTTGAACGATTCCTCAAACGCCATGTCATTTCTTTCATGACGAAAGAGGATTGTCTGTCGATTGACTTCAAGTCTTCCCCCGGCGATTTTGACGAAGCGCCCGGTTTCGTTATCATGCGCGCCAAGTTTGACCGGTGGATGGGGTCGAAGGTGGAGGAAGCGGGAGCGATTATCGCGACCGGTCTGGAAGTAACCGATTTTATCTTCGAGGGAAACAGGATCACGGGCGTCAAGGTCGGCGATGAGGACTTTCTGGCCAACGTGGTGGTCCTTGCGGACGGCGTCAACTCGCTGCTGGCAACGAAAGCCAAACTGCGTGGTGATTTCAAGGCCGTCGATCTTAAGCAGGGGGTCAAGGAAGTCATCCGGCTGCCGCGAGAGGTGATCGAAGACCGTTTTGGCGTCAGCGGAAATGAAGGGGTCGTGATGGAATTTGTGGGCTCCTGTACGCACGGGCTTCCCGGGGGCGGGTTCATTTATACGAATCAGGAGAGTCTTTCGGTGGGCGTCGTGGTACAATTGAGCGCCCTGCTCGAGAACAAGGTGAAGGCCTCCGATCTCATCGATGAGTTCAAGGAACATCCCGCCGTACGGCCCCTGTGGCGCAACGGGGAGTTGCTGGAATATTCGGCCCATCTCATTCCTGTTTCCGGTATTAATATGATGCCGAAGCTATACGCCGACGGTATCCTTGTCGCGGGTGACTCGGCGGCGATGGTACTGGGAACAGGCCTTATCCTCGAGGGCGCCAACTTTGCAATGGCCGCGGGGATTGCCGCGGGAGAAACCGTTATCAAGGCCAAAGAAAAGGGTGATTTCACGTCGTCATCGTTGAACGACTACGAGCAACGGCTCAAGAGTAATTTCGTCATCAAGGATCTGGAAACCTTTCGCCGCGCCCCCCATTTTCTGGAGAATCCACGGATCTATAATGCCTATCCGGAGCTTGCGTGCGGTTTGATGGGAAGTATCTTCCACAGCGACGGCAAGCCGAGGAGGAATACGTTGGAGGTCGTCATGGAATCGATGAAGGGCAAAGTCAGTCTCTGGCAGATTGCTGCGGATGCCATGAAAGCGAGGAAGGCACTGTGAAAATAGAAGAAAAATTAGCGCGTAATAAATTTGATATCGACCGCGAGGTACACATCCAGGTGGACGAGGAAAAATGCAAAGCATGTGAATCCAAGGTCTGCCTGTATGCCTGTCCTGCGGAGTGTTATGTCCTGCGGGCGGAAGGTCATGTGACCTTCTCTTACGAAGGATGTCTGGAATGCGGAAGCTGCCGATTCTCCTGCGACAAGGGCACCATTGCCTGGGTCAATCCCCGCGGAGGATTCGGAGTATGTTATCAATACGGTTAAAGGAGGAAAAATGGATATCATTGTCTGTATCAAGCCGGTTCTTGATCCCGAACTTCCACCGCTCAAGTTTGCAGTAGACGGTAAGAAGAACCAGGTGATTCCCCCGGAGGGGATGCCATTTTTGATGAGTCCCTATGATGCTCTGGCGGTGGAAGCTGCCCTTAGGGTCAAGGAAGCCAAGGGAGGAAAGGTGACGGTTCTTACCTTGGGGACGAAGTATACCGAAGAAGTAATGCGTAAAGCCATAGCCATGGGAGCCGATGAAGGTTTTATTCTCACGGATCCCGCCTTTGAGGATTCAGACGGATTTGCCACGGCATACATCTTAACCCAGGCGATCAAGAAAATCGGATCGTTTGACATGATCCTCTGCGGCCGGCAGGCGGCAGATTGGGATGTGGGGATGGTGGGATCCGCGATGGCCGAATACCTGGGGATACCAGTAGTGATCCGGGCCAAGTCCATTGAGGTCCTGGACGGCAAAATCAAGGTGGAGCGGGTCGTCATGAATGGCTCCGAGGTCTTCGAGGTGGCGCTTCCCGCTCTTGTGACCATGAGCAATGAGATGGGTCAGGCCCGCATTCCCGCCGGTCGGGGCATCATTATGGCGGCCAAAAAGCAGTTCCAGAAATGGGGCGCCGCCGATTTAGGTGCGGAGGCTTCAAAAACAGGCGCCGCTGCCGCCCGTAACAACCTCATTAAACTATTTATCCCGTCCTATCAGAGGACCTGTGAATATGTTACGGGTAAGGACCCGGCCGAAGCTGCCGCTCTGCTGGCGGAAAAAATTCTTGCGATTAAACCTTGAGAGGAATGAACAATGGCTGATAGTAAAGCAATACTTGTTGTTGGAGAAACGGAGAAGGGCAAGATGGCTTCCATCACCCGGGAACTTCTCGGCGGCGCCAGAGTGTTGGCGGATCAGTCGGGTGGGGATGTTTGCCTGCTACTGCTCGGTGAAATCGCTGCGGCGCTTGCCTCCGAAGGTATTTCCCTTGGGGCGGATAAGGTATATGTGGCTACCAATGCCGCATACAATGAATTCAGCAGCGATGCCTACACGGAGCTGGTGAGCGGCCTGTGTGCAAAGATAGCGCCGGCCCTTTGTCTGATGGGACAGACGGATCTGGGCTGCGAAGTTGCTCCCCGCGTGGCGGCGAGGCTTGGGGCGGCCCTGGCCATGGATTGCGTTGAGGTAGTATTTGATGCGGAAAACGGGCGCTTCCAGCAGACCCGGCCGGCATTTGGCGGGAAGGCCCTTTCGGTGCTTGCATCGACAAAGGGACTGCTTCAGATCAACACCGTCCGCGCGAAGTCTATGCAGGCGGCGGCGCTTCAGGATGGACGCAAGGGAGAAACGGTAACCATTGCGGAAGCTCCGGCCCCCGGCGTCATCAAAGTGAAGCTTCTCGAAGCGAAGAAGACGGAAGCGGAGGGCATTAAACTCGAAGACGCCAAGGTGATTGTATCCGGCGGTGGCGGTTTGGGCGGTACGGAAGGTTTCGCAATGATCAAGGAATTGGCGGACCTGCTCGGTGGTGTGGTTGGAGCGACCCGGGTTCCCGTAGACGAAAACTGGGTGCCTCTGAGTATGGAAATAGGTCAAACCGGAAAGATCGTGAGTCCGGAACTATACATCGCCATCGGAATCTCCGGTGCGGCGCAGCACGTTACCGGTTGCATCAGCTCCAAGAAGATCGTGACCATCAACCGTGATCCTGACGCCAACATGTTCAAAATATCCGATCTCGGACTCGTCGCGGATTACAAGGCCGTCGTCCCCATATTGATCGAAAAGTTGAAGGCGATGAACACATAGGAAAGCCGGACTGGCTGAGGTTTTTCGTGAGGAGTCCGAGCAACTTTAATAAACGGATTATTTTTTAAAGGAGGTAGCGTTGTGAGTGAAGAAATATTAGCACCGATGGCAGGCAAAATTATAAAAATTCTTGTAAAAGTAGGTGATAAGGTTGCGGAAGATGACATTCTTCTGACGCTCGATGCAATGAAAATGGAAAATCCGATGGTAGCCCCCGTGGACGGGGTGGTCAAAGAAATCAGAGTCAAAGAGAATGACGAGGTCGAACCGGACGACGTCATGATCGTCCTCGATTAAGGGGCAAGAGGCCCCGGGAGCGGCCTTAACCACCTTAATAGCTGCTCAGGGGACGGAGTCGATTTTGGACGCGGAAGGCCACTTCCGATCTGATTGTTTTAATAAAGATGACAAACCGTGGAGCGGTTGATCTCGGGTCATTTAAATTGTCATAGAGCGGTGTTATCGTTAACAGCGATTTAATAAAACAAGGAGGAGGTAACAGTGTATGGCAGAAAAAAAACGTTATGGCATGTTAGAGATGGACGATGAACAGAAGAAACATTTTGATAAACTAATTGTTAAAAAGAATTTCACGAAGTTGGATCCTGAACTGAATGCGATGATTATGGGCGCAAGGAAAGGGATGCCCCCGATCATTGATATTCACACCCATCCCTACACAAAAACCGGCTGGCGAAGCCTGGGAAAATTCCGGGTGCATCTGGAGAAATACCTTTACGGCAAAAAGGATATCACGCCGGAACAAATATCGGCTTCTCTGCCATCGGAAGAAGAGTGGGTAAAGACCTTCCAGGAACTCGGCGTGAAAGTCCTGCCCTGCGGATGGGCGGCGCAGACGACGATGGGAGACGATCCTCTCTACGCCGATAATACAAATGACGAGATTGCGGCCATGCGCGACAAGTGGCCGGATACCGTCATCTCCGGATGGGGCTCCGTTGATCCCTGGCAGGGTTATAAAGCGATCAAAGAGGCGGAACGCTGCTGCAAGGAACTTAAACTCGTCGGGTTAAAATTCCAGCAGGTGGGGCAGGCCTTCCACGTTAACGACAGACAGTTCTATCCACTCTGGGATGCCTGCCAGGAACTGGGCATGCCCATCCAGCTTCATACCGGCTTTACCGGGCTCGGAAGCGGGGCGCCGGGTGCCCTGGGGACAAAAATCAAATACACGATGCAGCTCATCCCTGATATTGACGATATCTCCGCGGATTTCCCGAATTTGAAGATCATCATGCTGCACTGCTCCGACGGCCGGGATGAAGATGCCGTGCTGCTGTGCCGTCACAAGGGCAACATCTTCCGCGAGCTTTCGGGTATTTGGCCGAATTACCTGCCGGAGAACGCCCCCAAGACAGTCTATGAGGCGAACCGCCGTCAGAAGGACAAATACATGTTCGGCTCCGAGTTCAACCTCTTCCCCCTGGACGGGATCCTCTACCAGCACATGCAGTTCGGATGGCGTGAAGGTGTCCTCGAATCCATGTTCTGGAAGAATACCGTCAGAATTCTGGGTCCGGAGCTGGAGCGAGCGGGCGTCGACCTGAAACAGTGGAAAGTCGGCAACCTGGAAGAAGTATAATTAATAATCAAGTGGGGAGCTGCATAAGCTCCCCACAAAATTGAAAAGTGAGAAACTCATGGGTGTTAAGGAATTGATAGAAGATCTGGAGCGGATCGAGAAACAGGTGCAGGCCGGGGGCGGGCAAAAAGCGACGGACGATCAGCATAAAAAAGGGCGGTTGACGGCCCGGGAGCGAATCGATCTTTTCTTCGACAAGGGAACATTTGTTGAAACCAATATGTATTCTCAACACCAGTGCCATGACTTTGGGATGGAGAAGAAACGTCCTTACGGGGACGGGGTCATCACCGGATACGGGAATGTCCAGGGCCGACCGGTTTTTGTTTACGCCATGGATTTTACGGTATTGGGGGGAAGCATTGGTTTGAGCAATGCCTCCAAGATCGCGCAAGCCCAGAAGCTGGCTGCAAAGACCAGAGTGCCGATGATAGGTTTAGTAGATACCTCCGGGGCAAGAATCCAGGAAGGGAGCGGGACATACAGCCTTCTTTTTTATGAGCATGTCCGGAGTTCCGGCGTTGTTCCCCAGATATCCTGCATCTTGGGAACATGTGCCGGCGGTGGCTGTTATTCGCCTGCCCTGACTGATTTTATTTTCATGGTTGATAAAACCAGTGAAATGTACATCACCGGGCCGCGAGTCATCAAGGAAGTCTGCCATGAAGATATTACGGGCTATGAGCTTGGCGGCCCGAAGGTGCATAGTCAGATATCGGGGGTCGCCGATTTTGTGTCGAAAAGCGAGCAGGCATGCCTTGATGATGTCAAGAAACTTCTGAGTTTTCTGCCCTCAAGCTGCGATGAAAAGCCGCCCATCGTCGAGACGGGCGACGATCCAAACCGGATCTGCGAAGATCTCGCCACAATCGTTCCCGATGCGCCAAGGGCGCCCTTCGATATGAAGCGCGTCATCCGCTCGATTGCCGATCAAGGCGATTTCTTTGAAGTAAAGCCGCGGTTTGCACGTAATATGATTACGGGATTCTTGCGCATCGGCGGTTATCCCATCGGCGTGGTGGCGAATCAATCCATGGTCATGGCTGGTGCCATTGACAGTGATGCCTCGGATAAGGCGGGCCGGTTCTATCGTTTCTGCGATTGTTTTAATATCCCCATCCTGACAATAGCCGATGTCCCCGGCTACCTGCCCGGGGTGAAGGAAGAGTATAAAGGGATTATCCGGCATGGTGCGAAAATGCTATACGGATATATCGAGGCGGAAGTTCCTAAGCTTCTCGTTGTTGTTAGGAAGGCTTATGGCGGCTCTTGGGCGGCCATGGGATCCAAAACGATGGGGGCCGATTTTTCCTACGCATGGCCCACTGCGGAGATGGCTATTATGGGCGCTGAAGGCGCCGTCGAAATTTTATACCGGAAGGAACTGCAGGCCGCGGAAGACAGGAGCGCGGTCAAGCAGGAGAAAATTGAGGAGTATCGCAACAAATTTAATTCCCCCTATCTCTACGGTGGCAAGATGGTTATCGATTTTCTCATCAGACCCCAGGATACGAGGGCGCACCTTTACCGTGCGCTGAAATTGCTCTGGAATAAGCCACAGGAAAAGATTCCCAGAAAGCATGGAAATGTCCCTCTGTAGAGAAACTATCTAAAAAAGGAGAGTATGCAATGATTAAAGGAATAGACCATATCGGAATTGCAGTGAAGAGCATCGACGAGACGCTGGGTTTTATGAAGGATGCATTCGGCGCCGAGGAAGTAAAGCGGATCGACTATCCTCAGCTACAGCAGGTATCTTCCTCCGTAAAGATCAAAGATACGACATTCGAGTTGATGCAGCCCACCGGACCTGATGGCGCTATCGCACAGTTCATGAAGAACTCCCCCACTGGCGGTTTTCATCACATCTCCGTTCTTTGCGATGATCTGGAGAAACTGGTTGGGGAACTGGAAGGAAAAGGGCTCAAGATCATCGGAAAGATGTACGACGGACCTGACCGGGTGGCCTTCATTCACCCCAAGAGCGGCAAGGGCCTGTTGATTGAATTGACGGATACGGGGACTTACGGAAAGAAGTAAAACAATTCTATGCCGACAAAAGTGATTATAATTGAGGAGATAGACATATGAAATTGAAAGATAAGGCAGCGATTGTGACAGGTGCGGGACAGGGGATCGGGAGGGCTATTGCCCTTGAGCTGGCTGGCGAAGGAGCTAAGGTTTGCGTAGCCGATTTGAATCCCGAAACGGCAAAAAAAACAGCCGCGGAGATCAAGGCGATGGGTATGCAAGCCATTGCAGTTACGGCTGATATTACGGATCTGTCCCAGTGTGAAAAGATGGTGCAAGCTACCATTGCCGAATTCGGCTGCGTTGATGTCATTGTAAACAATGTGGGTTGGGACAAGATGGAGCCTTTCATCAAAAGCGAACCTACTACTTGGGATAAGGTGATTGCCATCAATTTGAGGGGCCCGATTAACTGCTTCAAGGCGGTTCTTCCCGTAATGATCGAACGCAAGTATGGCAGGATCGTCAGCATCGCATCCGATGCCGGTCGTGTGGGATCAAGCGGTGAGGCTGTCTATTCCGGTGCAAAAGGAGGAATCATTGCCTTTTCGAAAACGGTAGCGCGAGAGGTGGCGCGTTATGGTATTACGATCAACTGTGTTTCTCCCGGACCGACCGACACCCCGCTATTCGCTGCCGTTGCCGGCGACAATCCCGCCATTGCCGAAGGCCTCAAAAAGGCTATCCCCCTGCGACGCTTGGCCCAGCCCGAAGACATTGCCGGAGCAGTGGCCTTTTTTGCTTCTGACAAGGCGAGCTATGTGACCGGGCAGGTTCTGAGTGTGAGCGGTGGTCTTAATATGGTTTAATGCCCGTAATGAAAATCTGAATGGAGAATAAAAAGGAGAGTTATAATGGATTTTGAATTTAATGAGGAACAAGTTGCTCTGCGCGATATGGTGAGAAGATTTACGGAGAAGGAAGTCGCACCCTATTATACGCAATGGGACCGCGAGAAGAAATATCCAAAGCATATCAACAAGAAGATAGGCGAACTGGGCCTCATCGGCATGACCGTTCCTCCGGAAAAGGGAGGTATGGGCGCCCCATATGTTACGGAAGGGATGGTCTGCGAGGAGGTATCGCGGGGCGATTGCAGTATAACCATGTCAACCTTCGTGGTGGGCCATCTGGATGCGGAGATTCTCGCCCAGGGAAACGAGACCCTGAGAAAGGATTTCCTGCAACCTTTCCTCGCGGGCGATAAGATTCCCGCCTTTGCCATCACGGAACCAGGTTCCGGCACCGACGCCGTGGCGATGAAGGCGACGGCGATCAAAAAGGGGGCAAAATACATCCTGAACGGTGAGAAGGCCGGCATTACGGCAATGATGGACGCGGACTTTGCCGTTGTCTTTGCCAAGTCTGATCCGGCCGCCGCCGGTGCCAAGGGCGTCAGTTGCTTCGTGGTGCCGACGGACTATCCGGGCGTGACATTGCAATCCTATGAGGATATGGGCGTACGCTCGGTCGCCAGAGGCTCCATCTTCATGGAAGATGTGGAAATTCCTGATTATTATCTGATCGGCAAAGAAGGCAGGGGATTTGCAATGGGTATGGAGGGATTCGATATCAGTCGTATCCTGCTTGCCCTGGAAGCGATTGCCCCCGCCATGGTTTCCCTTGAAGAGACGATAGAGTATGCTAAACAGCGCAATACTTTCGGCCGGCCCATCGCTACCTTTGAAGGTGTTTCGTTTCCCATTGTAGAGCATATTAGCATCCTGGAAGCCGTGCGACTTCTCTGTTATAAGGGGCTTTGGATGCGGGATCAGGGAAAATCAAGCACGAAGATCGCGGGAATGGTTAAATGGATGGCGCCGAGATTTTCCACCAACGCAATTCGAGACTGCCTCGTCCTGCACGGTCATCCGGGGTACACAAACGAGTTTCCTTTTGAGCAGCGGCTAAGGGATGTTCTGGCCATCGAAATTGCCGATGGGACGTCCCAGGTTTCGAAATTGGTCGCGCTTCGGGAACTATTCGGAAGAGAATATTTGCCTTATACTTATAGAAATAAATAGTTTCGTTTGGGAGTCCGAGAAGACGTCGCACAAAATATAAATAAGGAGGGAGGTGTTAGAGGTAGTTCAAGGTCAAAACTGGTGATCAAATGTTTTTTGTTTCATGGCGGGGAGTGAATCCATACCAAATCATTTCTCGAAAAAAAAAAGGAGGAAAAGAAATGGGTAAGGGAGTAGATTATTCAATTTTAAAAGAGCTCTGGGAAAAGAATTATACCATCACTACCCAACTATATCGTAATTTGCAGAAATGGCCGGATAAACCGGCGATCATCGATCCATTGAAAAGAACCATGACTTTCAGACAGTGGGATGAAGAGGCAAATCAGTTCGCCCATGCCCTTCTCGATGCGGGATGTACGACTTTTGATACCGTCATGGGCGATCTTTATAACTGCTGTGAGTGGTTTACTCTGTACATGGGCGCAGCCAAGGCAAGATGCATATTTGCCTCCCAGAATTTCATGCTTCCTGAAGGCCAGGTCTCCAGACTCATGGATGATAGTGAGGTGAAGGTTTTCGTATATGACGCAGGCATGAAGAATATGGTGGTGAATGCCGTTGCATTATGCAAGACCAAACCCCGAGTCTGTGTGATGGTGGGTGCGGGCGAAGTTCCGGCGGGCCATGTGAGTTATGAGAAGTTCATCGAAGGGAAACCTAAGACGGCGCCGGCGACTGAAAAGGATGTCAAGATGTTTGATCCGGTACTTCTTCTTTACACTTCCGGGACGACGGGATTACCCAAGGGATTCACATTGAGTCAAGCCTGTATCTTTTTCGACTGCATGATGAATGCCGGATTGCATAAGATAGACTCTCAGTGCGTCAGCCTGGCGACGAATCCGCTTTTCCATCGGGGCGGGAATACAACGGGCCCCGTTTGCCTGCTCCACTGCGGCGGCTCCGTCGTCATAATGAAGGCATTTGATGACAATCTGGCTCTCGATTACATCGAAAAGTACAAAGTCTCACATATGGTGAGCGCTCCCGTTATCTATGAGAGAATGTGCCAGACCCAGGAGAAGCAACCTCGAGATGTCAGTAGCCTCCGGGCGCTCATTTCCATGGGCTCGCCGCTGGACAAGGAATCATGCCTCAGGTGCATGAAGATCCTCTGTCCGGGTGTTTACAACGGCTACGGAACGGCGGACCAGCATTGGGTCACCATGCTGAAACCGTGGGAATTACCGGAAAGGGCGGGAACCATCGGCCTTGCCATCACCGAAGACCTGATCAAACTCGTCAGAATCGATCTCGGGCGCCGTGGCGACCCCAACAATCCAGCCGACGATTGCCCAAAGGACGGCAAGACTGAAGGCGAAATCGCCCTCCAAACCATGCACGGCTGTTATGGCTATATCAACAGACCGGAAGATGAAGCCAAGGGCCTTTTGTACCGGGGTTGGCAGCTTCCGGGTGACACGGCCATCTGGGATAAAGATGGTTACATTACCATTTGCGGCAGGGTAGACGACATGATCATCACCGGCGCCGAAAACGTCCACCCGGTTATTGTAGAGGACGCGCTGAAGGACCATCCGGGTGTCGCCGATGTATTTGTAACAGGAGCGCCCAGCAAGGAATGGGGCGAAACAATTGTCGCCTACGTGGCTTTGAAGGATCCTAATGTTACGGAAAAGGATCTTGAAGAGTTCTGTAAAAATAGCCCGAGACTCGCCAGATACCAGCGGCCGAGATATTACAAGTTCGTTGATATCAAGGAACTGCCGTTCAATCCCGCGGGAAAGAAACTGCACTATCTGATCAAGGAGCGGGCGAAGAAGGATTTCGTTGACCTTGCATAGACACGGTTGAGAGAAAAGGAAAGCGGCAGTCTCCCGGTTTCTGAACCGGGAGACTGCTCAACGCAACACATCAAAATGAATCAGGGGAAGAGCAAATGGCAATAGAGAGTAATGTTACAAAAGAGCAGATCGAATACTACACGCAACTAGGTTTCTGGGATAAATGGACATTTTGTGATTACGTGAAAAGATGGGCGGCGGCGTTTCCGAACAAAGAGGCCCTGGTCGACAACCGAACCAGGTTAACCTGGTCGCAATATAAAACCATGATGGACAGGTTGGCCTTGAACTTTCTCGAACTCGGGATCAAGCGGGATGATCTGGTCGTCACGCAAATCCCCAATTGCGTCGAGGCTATCATCACGGAAATGGCCCTGGCGCGGATCGGCGCCTGCGTTGTTCCCCTGGCCATGCAATGGCGGGAGCACGAGTTGAACTATGTCCTCGGCCAAACGGGGTCGCCGGCGGTCGTTATTGCGAAGGAATACGGCAAGTTCAATTATGTGAACATGATGAAGGGTTTACAGGAGACCAACCCCGGCCTGAAACACCTGATCGTCCTCGGAGATGACGCCCCGGAGGGCACGGTCTCCTTTCAGAAGTTGTGGGAGAACAGACTCGAAGAAAAATACGCCGCCGACTATCTTGACAAGAATTTCAAAATTGATCCTAACGATGTTCTTACCATGTGTTTTACCTCGGGAACGGAAGCCGACCCCAAGGGCTGCCCAAGAACACACAATCACTGGAAAGCCTTTGAACGATCAGCTTTTCTGCATCACCTGACGGAAAACGTCCATGACAAGGTCGTCATGGCCCTGCCTTGGATCAATCTTTTTGGCCAGAGCGTCGGCGTTCTCCCCATGATCATGGTGGGTGGCACCCTCATATTGCTCGACGGCTTTAATCCCGCGACAATGGCCCAGACGATTGCCAAAGAAAAAGCGACTCTTTATGCCGGCGTTCCGGCCATGCACATCGGGCTGCTGAATTATCCTGAACTAGACAAGTACGATCTAAGCTCGTTGCGGGTGGTCGCCAGCGGCGGCGCCCCTTGTCCGACGACCGTCATCAAGCAGATGATGGCGAAATTCGGATGCCTCGTCTGGAACGGGTTCGGTTCCAACGAAGGCCATCTCAATGTGACGGAGGTTGGTTTGGAACCGGAACTCGTATCCACAACCATTGGTTTGCCGCAGCTTTACAGTCAGACAAAAATCGTCGACGAAAACGGTAATATCCTCGGTGCTGGCAAGGTGGGTGAATTTTGCCAGAAGGCGCCTTTTGTCATTGCCGGGTATTACAAGCGGCCGGATCTCAATGCCAATAAATGGGATAAAGACGGCTTCTACCATACCGGCGACGCCTGTTATCTCGATGAAGATGGGTTCTATCATTTCTCCACCCGCCTCAAGGACATCATCATTCGGGGAGGAATGAACATCAGCGCCGAGGACGTGGAGTTCATTCTGTACAAGCATCCGAAAATACAGAATGTTGCCGTGGTGGGGATGCCGGACGCGAAACTGGGCGAAAAGTGTTGCGCTTTCATTGAGCTGAAGGCGAACGAAACGATAACTCTTGAAGAAGTGCAAGCCTTCATGAACCAGGAAGGAGTTGCCAAATACAAATGGCCGGAGCGAATTGAAACCATCACGCAGCTTCCGAGAACGCCAACGGGAAAGGTGCTCAAATACGTCCTGAGAGACAGCATCGCCCAAAAGATGAAAAATCCCCAATAAAGGATTTGAATATTAAATAAAAGGGGCGGGTGAAAAGCCCGCCCCACTTCAAAACAGAAACCGAAAATAATCTCGTTAACGAGTATTATAAATATTTATAACTTATATCGCATAAGCGGGAAGAAACATTAGTTTATGTTCCTTCTTTCGCAGAGGAGACGTTAAGCAAACCATGGAATTCAAGTACGATATGAAGGATCTGAAGTTCATTTTGAAGGAATGGCTGCCTTCACAAGAGGTTTTGGAATGCGATCGCTTTAAAGAAAACTTCAGCCTTGATGACATCGATATCCTGTTGAACGAGGCTTACAAGGTGGCCTGTGAAATTGTGAGCCCGATTAATGCAAAAGGGGATGCCGTCGGCGCGAAATTCGTAGACGGCAAAGTCACACCCGCGCCGGGGTACAGCGACGCATATCGTTTTATTCAACAAAACGGCTGGGGATCGAGCAGCGAATGCATCGAACTGGAAGGGGGCATGCCGCTCATCATCTACAAGGCCGTTCATGAGATGAATACCTCCGCCTGTCCGGCGCTGACGTCGTACGTTAAATTAACGAGCGGCGCGGCCAATCTGATCATCCGCTTCGGTACGAAGGAAGATCGTGCCCTGTTTATTCCCAAGATGCTCAGCGGCGATTGGCAGGGTACCATGTGCCTGACCGAGCCGAGCGCAGGCTCGGATGTGGGAGATGCGATCACCAGGGCCATTCCCACTGATGATCCCATGATATATAAAATCAAGGGCACGAAGATGTTCATCACGGCCGGCGATTCCGGCATATGCGAAAACACGATCCATATGGTGTTGGCCCGTCCGGAAGGGGGGATGTCAGGGTCGCCGGGGCTGGGACTTTACATTGTCCCCCGGATTTGGGTTGAGAAGGACGGAACCCTGGGTAAGGCCAATGACGTGACCACGATGGGGATTGAACACAAAATGGGTCTTAAAGCGCAGGCCACGGCCCTTTTGAGCTTCGGTGAAAACGACGCGTGTTACGGTATCAGGGTAGGTCCGCCGCCGGACAAGAACGGCGCTTCCCGCGGTCTGGCCATGATGTTTCACATGATGAACGAATCGAGAATCGGAACGGGCCATAACGCGAACTGTCAGGCCACGGCAGCCTATTTTTACGCTGCTCAGTATGCTGTTGAGCGCATTCAGGGTCGTCCTTTTGGCGAGAAGAACGCGGAGCGCGTACCGATCATCAAGCATGAAGATGTCCGGAGAATGCTGTTGGATTTAAAAGCCCACACGGAAGGCATCCGGGCGATGATCTTCAAGGGTTTTTACTACCTTGATATCCAAGCCAACTCGAAGGACGTCGAAAGGGCGAAGATGTGCGGTGAACTGGCCGAGATCATTACGCCGCTGGTGAAATGCTATGGAAGCGAGACGAGTTTAAATCTCGTCGCCGAGGCGATACAGATCTTCGGGGGAGTGGGATACACGAGTGAATATCCGGTTGAGCAGTACCTGCGGGATTCGAAGATTTTGACCATTTGGGAAGGCACATCGTTCATGCACGGCAACGATCTGGTCGGGCGTAAGATGAGGATGAAAGACGGGAAGCCTTTTTCCCTTTGGCTGTCGACGATGAAAGGATTCATCGAGGCGAACCTCGGCGCCGATGGCTTTCATGATGAGATGATGAATCTAAAGAAGGGATACGATTGCCTCGAAGAGATAAAAAGCATTTACGATTCCTGGTATTCCGACTTTGAAACGAAAAAGAGTTTGATTCCGCTTTATGCCATAAAGGCATTGTTTGTCTGCGCGCAGGTGCAGGTTGCCGAATGTCTGATGGAGCAGGCCTTGATAGCTAAACGGAGGCTCTCTGAGCTTCCGGATAATCACTACGATCGAACGTTTTATGAAGGCAAGATTGCTTCCGCGCGGTATTATGCCGAGCAGGTCCTGCCGCAGGCCTATATGAATACGGATATCATCAAGAAAGCCGGTAAAACGGTCATGGAATGTCCCGAAGCGGCACTGACGATAGGCTGATCCGGGCGCATCATCACGGGGTGAGATGGGGGTGCATCTAATCGAAAGGGCCCGTTTGCCAGAGGATCAAAACCAAATTTGGAATAATCACGTAGGAGGAGAAAGATGGAAGTAAAGAAGGTCATGGTTGTAGGGTCCGGCACTATGGGTGCCGGCATTGTTCAGGTTGCGGCGCAGTCAGGTTACGATGTGGTTATGAAGCTCCACAGAAATATGGAGCGGGGGATGAATTTGATCAATAAAGGTCTCGATTTCTTGGTCAAAAAGGAAAAAATTACCGCGGAAGACAAGCAGGCGGTTCTGGGTCGAATCAAGCTGACCACGGACTGGGAAGATGCCAAAGATGTCGATTTTGTTATTGAATCCATTGCGGAAGATTTTGCGTCGAAAAAAGAGACCTTCGAGAAATTGGACAAGATATGCGGCCCCGATACGATTTTTGCCACCAACACCTCTTCGCTGGCCATTACGAAACTGGCAACATGCGTTAGTCGTCCGGACAAATTCATCGGCACGCATTTCTTTAACCCCGTTCCCGCCATGAGACTGGTGGAAATAATCAGAGGTCTGAAGACCTCGCTGGATACTATTGAGACGGCCGAGAAATTTATTCACTCCTTGAAGAAAGAAACAGTGCGGGTGAAGGATGTTCCCGGATTCCTCGTCAACAGGATCAACCAGGCCTTCAGAAACGAGGCCTATCATTGTCTCAGTGAAGGTGTTGCCAGCATCGAGGACATCGACAAGGCGGCAAAGTTGGCTCTTAATCACCCCATGGGGCCCTTTGAAGTGGCCGATCTGGTTGGTCTCGATATCGGTCTCAGCGTCCTCAAGGGTTTGTACGACAGCTACCGGGATCCTAAATGGTGGCCCGACATGAACCTGGAGCAGCTTGCCGAGAGCGGCGATCTGGGACGTAAAACCAAGAAGGGATGGTACGACTATTCATCGGGAGAGAAGAAACCCCGCACCGATGTCGAATTTTAGCCGATTTGGTAAAAGGCGATGAGTTACTCTACTATTGTTTTTGAAAAGAGCGTCGAGGAAAAGTTGGGGATTATCACGCTGAATCGCCCCGAGGTCAGGAATGCAATCAACCCGGCCATGAGAGAAGATTTGTCGCGGTGTTTTCTGGAACTCGAAGCGGATACGGATGTCCGGGCTATCCTGATCACCGGGGGTCCAAAAGTCTTTGCCGCCGGGGCTGATATCGCCGCCATGGTGGAAAAGACGGCGGTGGAGCAATTCAGTAGAGCTTCGCTATGGGATCTGACATTCAGGATGGAACAGTCCCGAAAGCCGATTATCGCCGCTATCGCCGGGTTCTGCCTGGGCGGGGGCTGTGAACTGGCAATGGCCTGTGATGTGCGTATCGCCGCTGAAAGTGCGAAGTTCGGACAGGCCGAGATCAATATCGGCATCATTCCGGGAGGCGGAGGAACGGTTCGTCTTACGCGGTTGGTCGGACTCGGTAAGGCTATGGAGCTTGTCCTTACGGGGAGGATGATCAGCGCGGCGGAGGCCTTGCGCATCAATCTCGTCAACGAGGTGGTTCCCGACGAGCAACTGATGGCTGAAGCAAAGAAGATGGCGCAGGTGATATCTCGTCACAGCCCGGTAGCCTTGGGATTGGCGAAGTATGCCGTTCAGAATTCCGTCGGTGCGGATCTTGCCACCGGCCGAGCAATAGAGAACACCTGCTTTTCACTGGCCTTTGCGAGCGAGGATAAAACGGAAGGTATGAGGGCTTTTCTTGAGAAGAGAAAACCTTTCTATAAGGGCAAATAAGTTTATCAAATATATATAGGAGGAGATAAATGAGTAAAGTTGGAATCATAGGGGTTGGACAAAGTAAATTTGTTCGTGCCTATCCGGGGTCAGTCCGGGAACTGGTTTTTGAAGGTTTTAAGGAAGCGATGGAGGATGCGAAGGTCACGACAAAGGATATCGACGCAACCATCGTCTGTTCCGCCCCGGAATACGACAAACAGAGGTCGCCATCGGGTGTCTTCGCTGAGTATCTGGGACTAAACCCGCAGCCCACTTTTTACGTGGAATCGCTTTGCTCGTCGAGCACAACCGGGCTTCGCCTGGCGTATTCCCTCGTAAAATCGGGTCTCCATGACATGGTAATGGTTCTCGGTTTTCAGAAGATGTCTGAAATCAGCGCCGCGGAATCGCAGGAACGAATGGGGCGTGGTACCGATATTCAGTGGGAGGCCCCCTTCGGTACGATGATGCCTGCTTATTATGCCATGTTTGCTAAGGGCCATATGGCACAGTACGGAACCACCCCGGAAGATCTGGCCCTCGTGAGGATCAAGGCTTCCACGTACGGTATTCTCAACGACAGAGCCATGAATCGCAAAGTGTTGGATATGGATGCCTTCAAAGCCCCGGCCCCCCTGGCCGGAATCCTTTCCACCCCGTTGAGGGTGGGAGACTGCTGCAATAACGCGGATGGAAGTTCCTGCGTCATCGTGGCGAATGAGGAAAAAGCGAAGGCCTTCAGCAAAAAACCGGTATGGATAAAGGGTCTCGGTTCGGCTACGGCCGCCGTCAATATGGCGGGTCGCGAAACGTTCTACAGCCTTCCCGCGGCGGCGGAGGCGGCGAGACAGGCCTATGGTATGGCCGGCATGAAGCCCGGTGATATCAACGTGGCGGAGGTGCACGACTGTTTCACCATTGCCGAAATCCTGGCCTATGAAGCGCTCGGGTTTGCCAAGCCGGGTGAAGGGCCGGCCCTGATCCGTGCCAAGGAGACGTACAAGGAAGGGCGAATACCGGTGAATGTGGATGGCGGCCTGCTTTCCAAGGGACATCCCGTCGGCGCGACGGGAGGTTCTCAAGTGAGAACGATAGTCCTGCAATTAAGAGGAGAAGCGGGGGATATTCAGGTCAAGGATCCAGCCATAGGTCTGGTCCACAATGTGGGTGGTGTCGGACTCTATGCTAATGTCACGATCTTAGGGAGAGAATAATATGGCAAAGAAAGAAATGGATAATCGGTTCAGTAAATTCGGTACGGTAAGCTTCACAGCCGTGACCCGTGTTAACGATTTCATCGGCTATCTGGAGCAGGGCAAATTGATGGGGACCAAGTGCAAGAAGTGCGGTTTGAAATTTTTTCCTCCCAGAGCCGACTGCTACAAGTCGTTGGATAGCGACATGGAATGGTTCGAGGTGAGTGGAACGGGAAAGCTGCTCAGCTTCAGCACCCTCACGTTCGCGCCGACAGGTTTCACCCAGGATCTTCCCTATACGATCGCGGTGCTCGATTACGGAGATTACAAGGTCTTCGGCAGGGTAGATTCTTCGATACCCGACAGTGAGCTTTCCGTCGGGATGGCAATGAAGGCGGTTGTGCACCCACTACCGAATGACCGTATGAACTATGTTTTTCAGAAGGGCTAATGTCCATCTGAAGTCGGGAGATTGGAAGACGGAGAGATTAAAAAAATCTGAGTAGTCGAACAATGTCAATTTAATTGAATAAGGAGAGAAGTGTCAATGAATTTTGCATTACCGGAAGAACTGGAAATGTTACGTGGAATGGTCAGGGATTTTGCGGCCGAAAAGATTGCCCCCTTCGCTGACGAATGGGATGAGAAGCATTATTTCCCTTACGAGGAAGCCGTCAAACCCATGGCCGAACTGGGATTTTTTGGGACCGTCATCCCGGAGGAATACGGTGGAAATAATATGGGATGGCTGGCGGCAATGATCCTTACGGAAGAGATTGCCCGGGCATCCAGCTCGCTCAGAGTGCAGGTTAACATGCAAGCTCTGGGCTGTGCCTTCACGATTTTCCGTTACGGGACGGAGGCGGCGAAAAAGAAGTACATTCAGAAACTGGTTAACGCCGAGTACATGGGCGGTTTTGCCATTACGGAATTCAACGCGGGATCGGACGTCATGTCCATGAAGTCGATGGCGGAAGACAAAGGGGATCATTGGCTGCTTAACGGCTCCAAAACCTGGATTTCCAATGCCAGCGTCGCCGACTCGATCATCTATTATGCCTATACGGACCGTTCGAAGGGCAGCAAGGGCCTTTCCGCCTTTGTCGTTGAGCTGAAGAATTTCAACGGGATCAGAACGACCGACTTGGACAAGCTGGGCAGCCGCTCCTCACCAACCGGCGAGATATACCTCGACGGCACAAAGGTTCCGAAGGAGAACATCCTGGGGAATCCCGGCGACGGCGCCAAGATCGTCTTCGGATCGCTCAATCAAACCCGCCTTTCCGCAGCAGCGGGTGGGGTCGGTTTGGCACAGGCCTGTCTCGACAGCGTTCTCAAGTATGCCAATGAGCGCGAGCAGTTCGGCAAGCCGATCGGCCAGTATCAGATGATCCAGGATATGATCGCCCAGATGGTATGCGAGATTGAGGCCGCGAGGCTTGTCGTCTATAAAGCGGCTTGGCAGAAGGACCAGGGTAATCTGAATAATACCCTGGAAGTGGCGCAGGCCAAATACCTGGCGGGAGAACTGGCGACCAAATGCTCCAATTATGCCATGCGCATTCTAGGGGCCTATGGTTACTCGACGGAATATCCCGTTGCACGCTATTACCGAGATGCTCCTACCTATTCCATGGTGGAAGGGTCCGCCAATGTCTGCAAATTTGTTGTGGCTTTGGATCAACTGGGAGCGAAGAAGGCTAAAAAGTAGGTCAATCGCGCGCAAAAGCGCGGTCAACCGTAAGAAGGAGCGAGAAAATCAATGAGACAATATTTTAAACAGATGGATAATCTGGGTAAGCCCCTAAAGCCTGCCTTCAAAGAGATGATGACAGGCAATGTCGCCAAGATTAAAGAGATCATGGCCGAAATCGACCGGGAAGTTGATCGGATAAAGAACTTCGGCGTTTCCACGGAAACGTTGCACCAGCGCGGAGAGATGACCGTCTGGGAAAGAATCGAATATCTGGTTGATCCGGGAACCTTCACCCCCCTGCATACCATCTATGACCCTGACGATGAGGAGTCTGGACAGACAAATGTCGTTGATGGTCTGGCCAGGATTAACGGTAAATGGTGTGTCCTCGTCGGCTTCAATAACAAATGGATCGCAGGCGCATGGATCGCCGGGCAGGCAGACAATAATCTGCGGGTCACCGACATGGCCAAGATCCTCCATTTGCCGCTGGTCTGGCTGGTCAACTGCTCCGGCGTAAAGCTTCCCGAGCAGGAGAAGGTGTACGCAAACCGTCGCGGCCAAGGAACCTGCTTCTTCCGTCATGCGGAACTTGAGCAGGAAGGTGTCCCCGTGATTGCGGGCATTTACGGTACCAACCCCGCGGGAGGTGGTTATCAGGGAATCAGCCCGACGATTTTGCTGGCCCATAAGAAATGTAACATAGCGGTTGGTGGCGGCGGCATCGTGAGCGGTATGAGTCCCAAGGGTTCCTTTGATGTTGAAGGAGCGGAAACATTGATCGAAGCAACCCGGCATTTCAAATCCGTACCTCCGGGAAGCGTCGCCATCCATTATAATGAGACCGGTTTTTTCAAGGCCGTCTATGAAACGGAAACGGATGTTCTCGATGGTATCAAAGAGTGGATGAACTACCTGCCGGCCTACAACCCGAAATTTTTCCGGGTGGCCGAGCCAGCGGAACCGAAATTATCAGCAGCGGATTTGGAATCCATCATTCCTGTGAATACGAGGGAAGTCTATTCCTTTGATGAGATGCTGGCGCGACTGACGGACAATTCAGAACACATGGAATTCCAGCCTGGATTTGGCCCGGAGATGTACTGTGGCTTGGTGAAGGTCGATGGATTCCTCATGGGCGTCATCGGCAACCGCCAGGGATTGATACCCAAATATCCCGAGTATACGAACGAGTACGGAGCCATTGGCGGGAAACTTTACCGGCAGGGACTTATCAAGATGAATGAATTCGTGACCCTCTGCGGCCGCGATCGGGTGCCGATGATCTGGTTCCAGGATACATCGGGTATTGACGTGGGAGATATTGCCGAGAAAGCCGAGCTCCTTGGGCTTGGGCAGGCGCTCATTTATTCTATCGAGTCAACCGAACTGCCTATGATGCTGGTCGTGGTCCGGAAGGGGACGGCGGCGGCGCATTATGTTCTGGGAGGCCCGACGGCCAACAATAACAATGCCTTTACCCTGGGGACGCCGGCGACGGAAATAAATGTTATGCACGGAGAGACGGCGGCAGCGGCCAGTTACGCCCGTCGGCTCGTGAAGGAAAAGGATGCCGGTAGGTCCCTTGATGGCACTATCCAGAAAATGAATGATCTCGTAAAGCATTACGAGGAGAAATCACGGCCCTTCTACTGTGCGAAAAAGGGTTTAGTCGACGAGGTGGTGCGTTACGAAGACATTCGGAAATACATGATTGCCTTTGCGAACGCCGTATACCAGAATCCGAAATCCATCTGCCCCCAGCATCACATGCTGCTGCCGCGGATGATTCGGTCGCAGATCGTGAAGGGACTGGAACGGCCTCCAAAGGAGAAGAAACAATAACCAATAGCTATGATCAGGTCAGGAAGCCACACGATCTGATGGGTATTGTTCTTGCTCATGTCGCTGATGCCGGAGCTATAAATGTCGCTGTTTTGTGGCGTATACAGTTCACCGCTGTTGGGAAGAGGGTTAAAGATACTGACCTAACTACCTCCAGTCAGTATCTTTAACCCTCCTTAAGTGGACCAGAAGCACCATATTGGATTCCACTACTTCTGGGGCTGGAGGAGCCATAACTCCAGCCCTTTTATAAAATGATATTTGACGGCATCGTAAAAAGTCCGGATGCTTCGAAAGCGCTTCATCCCTCGTCACTGCGACGTACGTCCAAGTACGCCTCATTCCTCGGGATTCGCGCGCCTCGCCTGCGGATCTTTTTACGATGCCGTCCCAAATGGGACATTATTTGACTTTTTACGATGCCGTCATATTTAGGTGACGGGCCGTTCTAACTGATGCTGTAAGAGGTTAAAGGATTGGGTTCAACCCCTCCTTGGGCCTGATCCTTTAACCTCCCTTAAAAAATGTTGGGCTGCTGAGACAACGGACAATTCGGTGGAAGGATCGGGTCTATATTCAAAATACTGGTTGCGTGGTGCTTGAGAAGGTGGCGTTTCGTCCGTGAGCTGGCGGTGAGTGCGTTGTCCCTGTATCACCCGCATTGGCGGCGATCGCCCTGCCACGCCGAAAACAATCATCGAATTGTCCCGATAGGAAAGTAGCAGGTCTCTCGAGCCAGAGGCGGACGGCACAACTATGCAGACTTCTTAAGAGGCAATTCATAAATCCATGAAGAAATCCGTTTTCCCTGTCTTCTTGACAAAATTATCCGGAACAAAAGCCTGCCGTCTGATTGGCGCGCCCAGCTTGCGCATATATACAATCTCATGAAATTGATGACGGACCCGCCGGGCATTTTCATATATGAACGTCAGAAGCAATCAATTCTACAAGGTGATTACCGTTATGTCGCGTCCAGTCTCATTTGCGACCTTTTACGGGGGCAGCACTAAAGAGTCGATCATAAAAGAGGTCCTTGATCGATACTGCTTGGAAGGGATGTTTAAGTAAAACGCTTGTCCGCCCGGATAAAGCACCCCAAACAATGGAACGGGTGGGACAATTAATGCAAAGGGTAATGTTTTACATATCTTAGGAGGAAGATATTCATGAAGCTTGAAAAAGAGGAGTTACTGAAGGAATTTACTGAAGCACAGGTGTCGAAGCTCTATGAAATAATTGCCAGATACAAGGGCAAGCCGGGAGGTCTGATTCCAG